>Ga0208103_1000136_pt1 | contig 40126 bp, 37 predicted proteins | sample CryBogmetaGMA75M_FD_184550 | JGI IMG/M metagenome (GOLD analysis project Ga0208103, IMG submission 184550) | Freshwater microbial communities from Crystal Bog, Wisconsin, USA - MA7.5M (SPAdes) | ecosystem: Environmental > Aquatic > Freshwater > Lake | place: Crystal Bog, Wisconsin, USA... | reverse complement strand
AACCTACCCTGACAAAAGGAAAGGCCCTCTATTTTTCTCATGGATTCTCCATCGTGTATAAAGATCAGACCGGTGTGATCCCTCCTTCTGACATCGATGTTATTCTGGTGGCGCCAAAGGGTGCCGGACGCACTGTGCGCGACAATTTTCTTGCGGGAAGCGGCATTAATTCGAGTTACGCCGTTTTCCAGGACGCCACAGGAAAGGCCATGGAAAGGACCCTTGCCGTGGGCATTGCCATAGGATCGGGGTATCTGTTCCCCACCACCTTTGAGCAGGAAGTTTACAGCGACCTCACAGGTGAGCGTGGCGTCCTCATGGGCTGTCTGGCCGGTGTCCTCGAAGCGCAGTATAATGTTCTCCGCAAGCATGGACACAGCCCCAGTGAAGCCTTCAATGAAACAGTCGAGGAACTGACCCAGAGCCTCATGCCGCTCGTCGCGCAAAATGGCATGGACTGGATGTACGCAAATTGCAGTACAACTGCCCAGAGGGGCGCCTTGGACTGGAAAAACAGGTTCCGTGACGCTGTAAAGCCTGTCTTCGATGAATTATATGACAGGGTGGCGTCCGGCAAGGAAACCGTCATTGTCCTGGAAGTCAACTCTGCTGCCGATTACAGGGAGAAACTGCAGAAGGAACTCGATACCATGAAAAACAGCGAGATGTGGCAGGCAGGTGCAGTGGTTCGTGCACTGAGGCCGGAGCGGAGAAAAAAGTAGGGAATGATTAAGCGGGGCCAGAGTTGCGATACTACGGCTCTGCGCATACCGCTTATTGCAGAACACATAAGGAGGAAAGCATGCGAAGCGACCTGATGAAGAAGGGGCTTGAACGGGCGCCCCACAGATCTCTGTTCAAAGCCATGGGGTATACGGATGAAGAAATTGCACAGCCCTTGATAGGCGTTGTGAATTCCGCCAATGAAATCATACCCGGACATATTCATTTAGACCTTATAACCGCAGACGTAAAATCAGGCATCCGCATGGCAGGCGGAACGCCTGTCGAATTCCCCGTCATCGGCGTTTGCGACGGGATTGCCATGGGACATACAGGCATGAAATACTCCCTTGCCAGCCGGGAGCTAATTGCCGATTCCATTGAGGTCATGGCTATGGCTCATCCCTTCGATGCCCTGGTTATGATCCCCAACTGCGACAAGATAATCCCCGGGATGTTGATGGCGGCGCTTCGCCTGAACATCCCTACCATCTTCATCAGCGGCGGTCCTATGATGGCGGGAACTCTGGAAGGTAAGACGGTTGATCTCATCAGCGTCTTCGAAGGTGTGGGAAAGGTGAAATCTCGCCAGATGACGGAGCAGTATCTCAAGGCCTTGGAAGACTGTGCCTGCCCGGGCTGTGGATCATGCTCAGGCATGTACACGGCAAATTCCATGAACTGCGTCACCGAGGCGCTTGGTCTCGGTCTGCCCGGAAATGGCACCATACCTGCCGTCCAGGCGGCCCGGCGGCGTCTGGCAAAGCAGGCCGGTAGAAAGATCATGGAACTCCTCAAAAAAAATATCCGTCCGCGGAAAATCGCCACACTTTCGGCCTTTAAGAATGCCATCGCCGTGGACATGGCCCTGGGATGTTCGACCAATACGGTCCTCCATATCCCCGCCATTGCCCACGAAGCGGGAATTAAACTGGACCTCGACCTGTTTAATGAGATCAGCAAGAAGACCCCTAATCTCTGCAAGCTAAGCCCTGCGGGGCAACACCATTTGGAAGACCTGGACATGGCGGGTGGTGTCCAGGCTGTGATGAAGCAAATCAGTCAGCTCGGCGTCATTGACCTGAAAGCCTTGACCGTTACGGGCCAGGCGGTAGGTGTAAATCTGAAAGGAGCTGCGGTGTTAAACAGCGAGGTCATCCGGCCGCTTAACAATCCTTATACAAAGGAAGGTGGTATTGCTATCCTCAGAGGAAATCTGGCCCCCGATGGCGCCGTCGTCAAGCAGTCCGCTGTTGCGGAAAAAATGCTCGTAAATCACGGCCGGGCCCGCGTCTTCGACTCCGAGGAGAATGCCATAGCCTCTATCCTCGGCAGGAAGATCAAACCGGGCGACATCGTCGTCATCCGCTATGAAGGGCCGAAAGGAGGACCGGGCATGCGCGAGATGTTAGCGCCGACATCGGTCATCGCCGGTATGGGACTCGATACGACGGTGTCTCTCCTGACTGATGGAAGGTTCAGCGGCGGAACCCGCGGGGCGGCTATCGGACACATCTCTCCGGAAGCAGCCGAGGGAGGCCCCATAGCTCTTGTCAAGGAAGGCGACACCATCACCATCAATATCCCGAAGAAAACAATTACCCTGAATGTCAGCCCGGAAGAATTGAAGAAAAGAACAGGCTAAATTCAAACCGCGGCCACCGGCGGTTAAAAGCGGCTATCTGGTCCGGTATGCCAGATTGGTTACCTCCGCAAGCACGGGCGCCATTTTGAAAGACTGACAATCATATCTTCACCTCAACCTGTCTCACAAGAAAAGGAAAGAGCGTCCATTAACATAAAATGGACGCTCTTTCCTTCAAGTTAGTGAATTGGGTTGGAGTGTAAATTCCTATAACGTCATGACCCGGTGAAGGCGCTCCTGTACTTTTCATCCAGGAGCTTGTTGATATTTTCCATGACAATTCTTGTCACCTCTTCGAATTGTCTCTTGTACTTCAGCTGTGATTCCTTGGAAAAAAGCTTGAACGGTTCTTCAATCGCGAATTCCCGCAACTGATTGTCCAGAGAGAGAGGCTCCCCCACGCGATAGACGATCTGCCCGCTTTTCGCAAAGGGCAGGCTTCCTGTATATAACTGATCCGAATTGTTACAACCGACGGGAATGATCTTTTTCCCTGTGGATAATGCAATCTGTGCAACTCCTGTTCTTCCTTCACCCAACTGGGTGCCTCTCGTACCTTCAGGGAAAATGATGAGGTTGAGTTTTTTTTCAGAGAGCGCCGTCCTGCTCAATTCCGCCACGCGCTCCATAATGAGATCATAGTAGCCCCTTACAAAATCAACAAACTGCTCCCCTAATGCATTGAGCGCCTCTGACGCCTTCTTGGGGTAGGCTTCAACACTTTCATATCTGCCGTCAATGATATCTTTAATGGCCCTGTAGACATTCTTGTCGGGTCGCTGTTTGAATTTCTTCCTGTAAAATTCCTCGATTAAATAACCCATGGAGGGGACGGGAATGAGACAACACAGGTCAAGTCCTTTGGCAAGCAGGGCATTTCTGTAATACTTGCCCTTCACCCAGACCGTTGCATATGAAAAACATTTCATACTCCAGAGTTTATACTGGAAAGGCCAGTAGTTGAAGCGATCCGTGTGATTCATCGCAAAAATCACATTCTCGTCCCGAGGAATACGCTCGATATTTTCGATCTGGATATCAACGTTAGCGAAAATACGGTAATTGGGAAACAGCAATAAAGAGGCCACGAGCTGCTGACCCAGGGGTGAGGTTGCCAGTTTGATCTTCTTCAAATAATCAAGATCTATCATTTTTGCTTCCTTTTTTGCGCCTTCCCCTTCGCTTCGAGGAGGCGCCTCACCCTCTCCAGTTCCTGGCGGGTATCAACCTCCACGGAGTCGTAAGCTGTCTCTACAACCTTGATCCTGTATCCGTGCTCGATGGCTCTCAGCTGCTCAAGGGCTTCCAGCTTCTCAAGATTACCTTCAGGGAGTTCGGTAAACTTTTTCAGAAATTCCCTTCTGTATGCATAAATGCCATGGTGCTTGTAATATGACGCCTTTGCGCCCCTGCCTCTTACGTACGGGATTGTTGCCCGGGAAAAGTAGATGGCGAAGTGGTCGCGATCAAAAACGACCTTTACCGCGTTTGGGTGGCTAACCTCTTCTTCCCTCACAATTTTATATATCAGGGTGGACATGGGAATGGCTGTGTCATCCAAGAGCGGCTTTGCCACCTCGTCAATCTGCGAAGGTTCGAAGAGGGGTTGATCACCCTGAATATTAACCACAATATCAGAATCATCTATATCAAGGCGGGAAACGGCTTCTGCTATGCGGTCTGTCCCTGACCTGTGTGTCGCCGCTGTCATAATGGCGCGGCCCCCGAATCTCTCTACAGCGGCAACGATCCGTTCATCGTCAGTCGCCACGGCGGCAAAGGATACGGAACCGGCCTTCAACACCCGTTCGTATACGTGCTGGATCATCGGTTTGCCCAAGAGATCAGCAATGGCCTTCCCCGGAAAGCGAGTGGAATCATATCGGGCAGGAATGATGCAGATAACTTTCATAGATGACGATCAGGTTTTTGCAAATAGTTTACGACGTAGTCATAAACAGCCTCTTCTAAAGGACGAACGTTAACCGGGCAGCCTGTTGCACGGAGTTTGTCCATTTTTGCCTCCGTCAGATACTGGTACTGATCACGTATCTCCGGCGGCATGTCGAAATACTCTATAATGGGTTTCATCTTCATGGCCAAAAAAAGGGCTTGGATCAGGTCATTCCATGTACGGGCTTTGCCTGTCCCTAAGTTGAAGATGCCATTTATCTCGGGATGTTCAAAGAGCCACCACATGACATCAACACAATCTTTGACGTAGACAAAATCACGCATCTGGCCACCATCTGTGTATTCAGTCTTATGAGATTTGAAGAGCCGAACCTTCCCTGTGTCCCTGATCTGTTCAAAGGCTTTATGCACAACGCTCCTCATGTCACCCTTATGGTACTCATTGGGACCAAAGACGTTGAAAAACTTTATACCCACGACCTGCTTTTCCACTTGCTGACGCAGCACCCAAAGGTCGAAGGCCTGTTTCGAGTACCCATACATATTCATGGGGCGAAGCGTCGCTGTTACAGAACTGTCATCGGAAAATCCCTGAGATCCATCGCCATACGAGGCAGCCGAACTTGCATAGATAAAGCGTATATTGTTCGGCAGTGCCCACTCTGCCAGCCGGCACGTATAGTGGTAGTTATTATCCATCAAGTAATCTGCATTACGTTCCGTTGTGGACGAACACGCCCCCATGTGGATGATTGCCCGTGGCGTGAAGGGCACCTGTTCGTTACGGATCATCCTGAGGAAAACATCTTTGTGTATGTACTCAACGTAACGCAGGTTCACCAAGTTCTTCCACTTGTCCGACTCTCCCAGTTCATCAACAATTAAGATGTCATCGATACCTTCTGTATTAAGTTTCCAGATAAAGGCGCTCCCGATGAATCCGGCGCCACCGGTGACGATAATCATAAACCCCTCTCCCTATAGACTCTTTGCCGCCTTCTCAATACCCTCTTTGATCTTCGCAAATTTTTCTCCGGGCATCCTCACTGATATATTCATGACCAGAGTCCGTCCAAGGATATCCTCCGCCCGGGGTATGGTCGATCTGTCGTAGTTAGCCTTTCCCTTGTACGATGGGTCTGCGAAAGGATATTTCTTCGAGTTTGCTGTTGACCGCGCCAGAAAATGCTCCCAGTTGGGAAGATAATGCCAGAGATTCTTCTTGAAGCAGACCGTATCAACCCCTTCGCCGCTTAAGGCCTTCTGAAACCGCGCTGCCGTATCTTCATCCGGCAGATTGAATGCCAGAAATGTTGCCGTATCTCCATCAGGGTCCGGGATGTCTCTGAATTTAATGCCCCTGATTTTGCTAAGGACATCTTTCACAGCCTGCTTATTTTTTTTCTGTTCTTCTATAATAGTATCGAGCTTCCTTAGCTGGGCAAGGCCAAGGGCGCCCTGAAGTTCGTTCATCCGGTAATTGAATCCCAGTATCGTCCGCCCCTCAAGGGCCCTGCTGACACTGGGGTTATGGTCATGACCGTGATCGTGGTACCACTCGGCACGGAGGTAGAAATCTTTATTATCAGTCAGTACCATTCCTCCTTCGCCGGTGGTAAGGGTTTTATAATAGTCAAAACTGAAGATACCCATATCACCGAACGTGCCCAGCTTTTTCCCGTGATAGCTTCCACCGGTAGCCTGGGCATTGTCTTCGAGGACGAGGAGTTTATTTTTTCTCGCTACCGCCATGATCTTGTCGATATGCGCCGGCGCACCGCACATGTGTACAGGAATGACAGCCTTCGTGTAGGGCGTTATCCTCTTTTCTATATCGCCGGGATCCATGTTCAGGGTCTCATCGATGTCAGACGCGACGGGAATCGCTCCGCCTTCCAACACCGCCTCATACGTTGCAATGAACGTAAAGGCCGGCACGATTACCTCATCCCCCGGTCCCACATCCATAGCCGCAAGGGCCACCCTGAGTGCCGTGGACCCGGATGTAACACCAAGGGCGAACTTTGCCTGACAGTAGCGTGCGAAGGCCTCTTCAAATTCACGTACCTTAAAGACCCCTTTTCTCTCCTTGTCAAAACCGTATCTCATAAGAATGCCCGTTTCCATGACATCCATGATTTCTTTCATCTCTTCTTTTCCAATCAGTTCCGCACCTGCCATATAACTACCTCCACTCGCCACGTTCCTTCGAAATGACACATTTGATCAGTTCTAAACAGCTATATCAAAAAGATACTCGGCGGATGTTCCCTTTAGTATGCCTCTCCATATATATCTATGGCATCCTCTATGGTTAATTTCCGGGGATTGTTCTCCAAAGGCCGGAGAACCGTCATGGCCTCCTCGGCAAGCTCAGGCAGCGCCTCCTCAGGTATATTCAAATCCTCCAGGGTAGTGTAGATGCCGCAGTCTTCAATCAGTGTTTGTACCGCTTCTACGGCCATGAACGCCGCTTCGCGGAGGGGCAGAGTATCTATCACCTCTCCCATCGTTTCCGCTATGACGGCAAATTTTTCGAGAGCACCCGGCAGATTGAAAGCCATTACATGTGGAAGCATGATGGTGTTGGCGAGACCATGAGAGACACCGTATTTCCCGCCAAGGGGATAGGAGAGGGAATGAACAGCGCCAACCCCGGCATTGGCAAGGCCTAAGCCCGCATAAAGACTTCCCAGAAGCACATTCCCCCTCGCCTCCACGTTGTTGCCGGCATGTACACATGTCCGGAGGTTCGACGAAATCAAATAAATCGCCTCCAGGGAAATCAACTCACTCATAGGCGAGGCATTAATTGATGTGTAGGATTCTATGGCGTGACAGAGGGCATCTATTCCCGTTGATGCCGTGGAAACAGCAGGGAGAGAAAGTGTGAGGGTCGGATCAAGGATAGCAAGCTCAGGATAAAGGTACGGGCTGTTCATGCCTTCTTTTTTCTTCAGGTTCTGCCTGACAAAAACAGCCGTAAAGGTAACCTCGCTGCCCGTTCCCGCCGTTGTAGGGATCATAATTTTGGGGAGCCCGGGTCCGGGCACTTTGTTCAACCCTAAATAATCCTTTGCCCTGCCGTTATTGGCTGCCAGAACGGCAATGGCCTTTGCCACATCCATGGCGCTTCCGCCGCCGATACCCACGACGACATCACATTTCCCCTTCTGAGCGGCTTTGACTCCCTCATCGGCTACCTCAAGCCTTGGCTCGGCTTCAACCTTCTGGTCGAACAGGGTCGCCTTTAACCCGCCGTCACCAAGGATATCTAAAACCTTCCCCTTGAGGTCTGTCTTGGCCAGATTCCTATCAAGAACAACGAGGGGACGGGTCGCCTTCAATTCGCGAATGTGTTCTGCGAGAGTCTCTAAGGCACCGTTGCCAAAGACAATTTTCTTAGCCCCCGTGAAGGAGAAGTTTTTGTACATGATTGCACCCCCATGGAATTTCAATGAGTAATAAGTTTCTGTCGAGGGAAAGTCAAGTCTTTTTGTTTTTCATATACCACTCCAACTGCCGGCAGAGACCCCTGATAATCTTGACTTCCTTGGAAAAGAGATTTGTCCTCCCAAGGAAGCGGCGGATGTGCATCATCCAGAATTCGGGGTTCTCTGGATTCAGAAAACCGATCTTCATCAATAACCCCTTCAGATGATCATACATCCCTTCGAGCTCTGCCGATGCGGCCAGACGGGATGTAAATGCCTCCATGGGCTCCATATGGGATACGAATATCTCGTAGCAGAGGATCATGGCCGCATGCGAAAGATTGATGGACTTGTTATGTTTGGATGTGGGTATGGTTACCAACAGGTGGCAGAACCTCAGATCATCATTCGACAATCCCGTATCCTCCGGTCCGATGAGCAGGGCCACTTTATTATCCTGGGATATATCCACGAGACGTGCCGCCATCTCCCTGGGAGAAACAACAGGACCTCTTGCGGAGCCCCTTCTTGATGTGGTTCCGACAATATAGTGAAACCGCGCCAAGGCCTCATCCAACCTGTCGAAATGCTGAATGCGATCCACAATTCCGGCAGCAAAATGGGTGGCCATCTGCCTCATCTCCTCGAGAGCAAGGTCTCTGTTCCCCACGACAGAGATTTTCTCAATCCCCATATTCCTCGCACACCTCGCCACGGACCCGACATTCCCCGGATATTTCGGCTTGTTCAGAACGATGGTGATATTTTCAGTTTTTGCTCTCACATGCATCTTCCATCTCGCTCTGTTGCATTTATTAGATATTGGATATTATTTCTACCAAAAAATTGCATTGCCCTCATGGTTCAACCATCCCTATTGATGATTAAGGGAATTTCATTCGGAACAGGACAAGAAAAGATTGACATGCTGAGGGACCTCTGAAAGAAGTAACCAATGGAAGAGAAGGTATCCCAAATACTTTCCGAAGCTGCAAATGCAATGGGAATAGCCCTTGGAAAGGGTGAGCTTCCCCTGTTTGCAGCCTATTACGGGGAACTTCTTGCCTGGAACAACAAGATCAATTTAGTTTCTGTAAAATCAGACCGTGACATAATAATAAAACATTTCATTGACTCTCTGACGCTGTTGCCATATATTAGAGATAACACCTGTAGGGTTCTCGATATCGGCTCAGGAGCCGGATTCCCCGGTATCCCTTTAAAGATCGCTGTAAATTCACTGAAGGTCTTCCTCCTAGAGTCATCACGCAAAAAAACGTCTTTTCTGAAGCATGTGATCCGCAGTTTGGACCTCACAGATGCCGTGGTCATCCACAACCGGGCTGAATTTCTGATGGAAGACGAACCCTGCAGAGGATTTTTTCAGATCGTCACATCGAGGGCAACATTTAAACTGCCAGAATTCCTCCGGATGGGCGCATTCTTTCTCGCCCCGAAAGGTTCCTTAATAGCGATGAAAGGGAAAATATCTGATCAAGAACTAACGGAAGCCGCCGAGATGTCTCATAGTCTGGGATTAGAATATATAGAAAGCCATGATTTGACGTTACCCATAACCGGTGATTTTCGACGAATTATCATTTACAAAAAACTTGCTCTATAAGGCAAATATTCCTTCTAAACAGTTCCGGTTTGTGTTATCGTTTCCTCAAAATTTACGTCTCAAAGCGCTGTGTGTGTGTTCTGTTAAATCATGCGTAAAATCATATGTATAGCCAATCAAAAAGGCGGGGTCGGCAAGACAACGACTGCCATTAATCTTGCCGCAACTCTGGCGGCGGCGGAAAAGAGAACCCTGCTCATCGACTGCGACTCTCAGGGCAACGCGTCGAGCGGCATGGGCATAGACAAGGAAACCATCAACAAGAAAAATCTTTATCATTCCCTCATTGGCAAGGTTCCCTTAAAAGATGTGATTGTTGGCACCCAGTTGCCCTGCCTTGATGTGATACCTGCCAATCAGGACCTGATAGGGATCGAGGTTGAGTTTGTAAGTCTTGAAGACAGGGAAAAAAAGCTCCGCGATCTGTTAAAGAATCTTGATGTTGCGTACGACTATGTCATCATCGATTGTCCTCCGTCTCTCGGATTCTTGACGGTAAATGCGCTTGTTGCTTCTGATTCCGTGATAATCCCTCTACAGTGTGAATATTTTGCTATGGAGGGCCTCGGATATTTACTCAATACAGTCAAGCTAGTTAAGGCAAGGCTGAATCCCTCCTTGTCCCTGGGAGGCATTCTGCTCACCATGTTTGATACGCGAAATTCGCTATCCCACAGGGTAAGTGAGGACGTGAGAAAGCATTTGGGGGGGAAAGTTTTTGACACGATTATACCCAGGAATGTCAGGTTATCTGAAAGCCCGAGTCATGGTCTCCCCATCATTCTCTATGATATAAAATCCCGCGGTGCTGTTTCCTACATGGCCCTCGCTCGAGAAATCCTGGTCAACGGGAGGATTTAGATGCAGCCAAAAAGTTCCCTCGGCAAGGGGCTCGGGGCTTTGTTTCCCGACCTGCTTGATAGTGTCAGCGCAAGGCCTTCGTACATTGTATGCGGAATTGAAGAGCTTTCCCCCAATCGGTTTCAGGCCCGCAAGGATTTCAACGACAGGGAGCAGAAAAGGCTTGTCACATCCATAAAGAAGAACGGTATTATTCAGCCCATTGTCGCGCGCAGATCCGATACGGGCTATGAGATCATAGCGGGGGAGCGCAGATGGAGAGCCGCTCAGGAAGCGGGCCTCAAAGAAGTGCCAGTTATTATCAGAGAGGCTCCCGACGCAACGGCGGCAGAATTGTCTCTCATGGAAAACCTTCTGCGCGAAAATTTGAATCCCCTTGAAGAGGCAGATGCCTACCAGACGCTGATCAATAAATTCGGCCTGTCGCAGGAGGAGCTCTCTTCCAGGGTAGGAAAGGATCGCTCAACTATTGCCAACACGATAAGGTTGCTTAAACTGCCCCGGGAAATTAAGTCAGCCCTGAGCAGCAAAACTATTACTCCCGGGCATGCGAGAGCCATCCTCATGCTCGATTCGCCGGGAGAGCAGATTAAATTCCTCAATGTCATCATGAGGAAGGCTCTCAGCGTAAGAGAAACAGAAACCCTGATTCAAAAACTGAAAAAAGTGCCTTCGGGAAAGAAGGCCAAGAAAAAGGACCCGTTCCTTCGCGATCTTGAAAGAGAACTATCATCAAAGTTAATGACAGAAATTCATATTCGTCAGCGCAAAAACAAAGGGTCTATAGATATCAAGTTTACGACGGCAGAAGAACTGAATCGACTTGTGACATTACTGATGAATGTCACCGACAGTAAACGGATTTCCAGGTAAATTTATTTATCAACATGTGTTGATAACATTGTTTATAGGGTAAGCTGCTTTGGACATGCTTTGGGAAAAAAGTCTTCAAATCATTAAAGAAAAGGTCAGTCCGCAAAACTTCGAGACATGGATTAGGCCCATCAAAATGTCTTCCCTGGAGGGGAACAATGTGACCTTGAATGTTCCCAATAAGTTTTTCAAAGACTGGCTTATAGAAAACTACCAATATGTCATCAAGGAGGCCATCGCTAAAATAGCGGGAATCGACCTGAAAGTGGACCTTCAAATCGGCCAGGAAATCAAGAAAAGCCAAGCCTCAGTTCGCCGTCATGGAGAACACCATGAAAAGGCACGCTCTCAGAGTAAGCGTGTCCGCTCAGGCATTAATCAGTCATTGAATCCTCATTACAGTTTTGAAAGATTTGTAGTAGGACCGTGCAACCAATTCGCTCATGCAGCATCCGTATCTGTAGCGGAACAGCCTGCCAAGAATTATAATCCCCTCTTTATCTATGGCGGTGTCGGTTTGGGAAAAACACACCTGCTTAATGCAATCGGGCTTCGCGCGCTTTCGCGCCATCCGAACATGAACGTTGTGTATGTCTCCGCAGAAGAGTTCATGAACGAATTGATCAACTCAATCAGGTATGACAGGATGCCGAAGTTCAGGGAGAAATACAGAAATATTGACTGTCTTCTGATCGACGACATTCAGTTTGTTGCCGGGAAGGAAAAGACCCAGGAGGAATTTTTTCATACATTTAATACCCTCCACGATTCAGGCAAACAGATCGTCGTCTCGAGTGACAAGTTCCCCAAAGACATACCGAACATGGAAGACAGGTTACGTTCACGGTTTGAGTGGGGCCTTATCGCCGATATTCATCCCCCGGAGATTGAGACAAAAATCGCTATCCTGGAAAAAAAGGCGCAGGAAAATAATATGGTTCTGCCAACTAATGTGGCCCACTATGTAGCATCCCAGGTGGAATCAAACATAAGGGAGCTTGAGGGTTATCTCATAAGAATTTCCGCTTTTTCCTCTCTAACAGGTAAAGAAATCGATATAAACCTTACCAAAGAGGTCTTAAAAAAGATTCTCAAGAGGATTGAAAGGGAAGAAGTCACGATTGAGGAAATTATAAAAACTATAGCCGCTAAACTTAATGTAAAGATATCGGATATTAAATCGCAGAAGAAGAATAAAAATATTGTATTTGCACGACAGATTGCCATGTATCTTGCGAGAAGATTGACTGCCTTATCGTTCCCTGACATCGGGGATAAAGTAGGTGGACGGGATCATTCTACTGTTATTTATGCCAACAATAAAATGAAAAATGTCTGTGAAGAGGATAAAAATATTAAAAAAATCATCCAGGACATTGAGGATTCATTGCAACAGAGGGGTTAATAACTTTTGTTATCACAGGTTATCAACAGTTGTTTTTGCTCTATGTTTGCAGGACGATTTAGATAAAGATATCTATGAACAATTGTAACAGGGACTATTACTATTACTATCTATTATATAATAATATAACTTAAGATATAGGGAGGGTCTGGTAATGAAATTTAGTATACAAAGGGAATCTTTTTTAGAAGGCATTCAAAAGACGCTCAGTATCGTCGAGAAAAAAACGACCATGCCGATCCTCAATAACGTTCTTATCAGGGCGGAAAAAAATAAAATCACAATTGTGGCGACCGATAGGGAGATAGGATTGGTAGCAGACTATGAAGCGGAAATCTTAGATAACGGTGATGTTACTGTTTCTGCAAGAAAACTGTATGAAATGATCAGAGAGATCGAAGGTGATACTGTTCAGTTTGAAGCAAACGAGAACCACAGGGTAACACTTACCTCTCAAAAAATAATCTATAAAATACCCGGCTTACCGGCAGATGACTTTCCCAGTGTCGCCGATGACCGCAGTGAATTGAATTTTTATAAAATCAAAGGGCAATTGATTGAGAGATTAATTCGCAAGACATCCTTTGCCATGTCGGCTGATGAAATGAGGAAGAATTTAAATGGTGTCTTCTTTGAAACTATAGATGATGGCGGCAAGAATAAACTGCGCATGATCGCAACAGATGGTCATCGCCTGGCCATGTCTAATGTGGATACAGGGGGGACACCGTTCCTGCAGATGGAAAAGGGAGTGATAATTCCCAGAAAGGGCTTGGGTGAAATCAGAAGGCTCATTGAAGATGCACCGGAGGAAATATTTATAGGGGTGCGCCAGGGAATGTGCATCATCAGAACGGACAGTACCATGCTAAGGGTTAGCCTGGTAGATGCGGATTATCCAGACTATAAGCGGGTTATACCCACGGAGAAGGGAGTCCTGGTGCAATTCGATAAGGATGCGATCCTGCATGCCTTAAGAAGGATGAGTGTTATATCAAGCGAAAGGTACAGCGGAGTAATCATTAAATTAGAGAAGGGCAGAATGGTGCTGGAATCGGCAAATCCGGATGTGGGAGAAGCCAAAGATGAGATTGAAGTCGACTATCATGACAAGGAGTTTTCCGTAGGCTACAACGTCAAATATTTGATTGATGCAATAGAAGTAATCGATGAGAAAACGCTTATCTTTGAAATTGGAGCGGGCATGAAACCGGGTGTTATAAGACCTGCCGAGAAGGATGATTATCTGTGTATTGTAATGCCGCTGAAGATTCAATAAAGGGCATTGCGTCATCGCGAGGTGGCGAGCGCCGTGGCAATCTCTGAGACTGCCGAGGCGGGCTACAGCCCTCCTCGCAGTGACGAAGAGTAGGAAGGTATTTTGGAAAAAGTGGAAGGAATAGGGAAATCATGACAGAACAGTACGGGGCAGACAGTATAAAAGTTCTGGAGGGTCTTGAAGCCGTTCGCAAGAGACCCGCCATGTACATAGGCAGTACCGGGAAAGATGGTCTGCACCATCTGGTATACGAGGTTGTTGATAACAGCGTCGATGAAGCAGCTGCGGGCTTTTGCGATACGATAGACGTCCGCGTCCGGGCCGATAACAGCATCATGGTAGATGACAACGGCCGTGGAATTCCCGTGGACATGCATAAGGAAGAGGGAATTCCGGCAGCGCAGGTTGTTCTAACCAAGCTTCACTCCGGTGCGAAATTCTCCAACGAAAGCTACAAAATTTCCGGCGGACTTCACGGTGTCGGAGTTTCCGTCGTCAATGCCCTTTCATCATACCTCGAGCTGGAAGTAAGAAGGGAAGGGAAGGTTTACAGGCAGTCTTACTCGAGGGGCGAGCCCACGAGCGAGTTGGAAGTCGTGGGGAAGACGAGGGGCCGGGGAACAAAGGTCACCTTCAAGCCCGATGACGAGATATTCGAGGAAGTTGAGTTCAGCTTCGATGTCCTTTCCAACCGTCTCCGCGAAATGGCCTTCCTGAACAAGGGACTCAAAATAATCCTGACGGATGAACGAGACGGCAAGAAGAGCGAATTCTTCTACAAGGGCGGGATCGTATCCTTCGTGGAGTATATCAACCGCAACAAGGGGGTCCTCCACAAGAAGCCGATATATTTTGATGGCGAAAAGGAAGATTGTTATGTGGAGGTCGCCCTCCAATATAACGATACGTACGCAGAGGGCATTTTTTCCTATGTAAACAGCATCAACACTACGGAAGGCGGAACGCACTTAAGCGGCTTCAAGTCCGCCCTGACCAGGGTAATCAATAATTACGCGGCCAACAACAACCTCATCAAAAACGGAAAAGATTCCATCCGGGGTGAAGACGTCCGGGAGGGGCTCTCCTGCGTAATTAGCCTCAAGCTGAAGGAGCCCCAGTTTGAGGGGCAGACCAAGACCAAGCTGGGGAACAGCGAGGTGAAGGGACAAGTCGAGGGTATCGTCTACGACAAGCTGGGGAACTATCTGGAAGAGAATCCCCCGGTGGCGAAACAGATCTTAGGCAAGGCCCTTGATGCCGCGAGGGCCAGGGACGCGGCGCGGCGCGCCAAGGAACTCACACGGCGAAAGAGCGCCCTGGAAGTGGGCGCCCTGCCCGGTAAACTTGCGGACTGCCAGGAGCGCGATCCCGCCCGCAGCGAGGTTTACCTTGTGGAAGGCGACAGCGCCGGCGGATCGGCCAAACAAGGCAGGGATCGAAGGAACCAGGCTATTCTCCCTCTCCGCGGCAAAGTCCTCAACGTGGAGAAGGCCCGCTTCGACAAGATGCTGCAAAACGAGGAGATCAAGGTCATGGTAACGGCCCTGGGGGCGGGCATCGGCACAGACGACTTTGACGTCAGCAAGCTGCGGTACCACAAAGTTATCATCATGACGGATGCCGATGTGGACGGCCTCCACATCCGGACGCTGCTCCTTACATTCTTTTTCCGGCAGATGCGTGAGTTGATTGAGCGGGGATACCTCTATATCGCCCAACCGCCCCTCTTCAAGGTAATGGACCGCAAGAAAGAACTCTACATCAGCAACGAAGAGGAAATGAAGGATTACGTCCTCGATAACGGGGTGAATAAACTTTCCCTCATCACGGGCAATGGAAATAATATTACGGGAAGCCGCCTCCTCAGTCTGGTCAAGAAGGTGATGAGGATAGAAACGGTACTTAACCGCTTTGAGAGGGAAGACAAGAACAAGACGGTTATGCGCGTATTAGCCGGTGACCCTGTCTTTTCGCCAAATGATTTCAGAAAAGAACAGTCCCTCCAGAAAGTTGCGAAACGAACCAGCAAGGCCATAGGAGAAAGGCTGGTGGGCTGCAGAATTGAGACTGATCCGGAATACGACGACGGTTACAGGCTCATTCTCGATTACCGGATGAAGGGGCAGATCTTTACGACAGTCCTTGACCGTGAGATATTCAAATCACCGAGATTTATCGAAATCAAGGAGCTCCTCAATCAGGTGAGCGCCCTGGGCGAACCGCCCTATACGGTGGTTACGGACGATGACGAAAAGGGGAGGAAGGAGCTCGCAAGCATGACGGCCCTCGTGGAATACGTGACCGCGATGGGGCAGAAAGGCCTCACGATCCAGCGCTACAAGGGTCTTGGCGAGATGAACCCCGATCAGCTCTGGGAGACCACCATGAATCCGGAAAAGAGAACCCTCCTCCAGGTCAAGCTGGAAGACTTTGTCACCGCCGACGAAATCTTCACCACCCTCATGGGCGACAATGTGGAACCCCGCAAAGAGTTCATCTACAAAAACGCCCTCTATGCATCGAACCTGGATGTGTGACAAAGGCTTTTGTCGCGGCTGGCATTGAAGAGACAGCATTCGAAGAATTTAATAATAGATAAATCCTGTGTGCAGTAGTGATAAATAAGTGCACTGTCCCACGAACTACCCCACAAAGAAGATGATTGGACAAATATAAATGCTCGAAATGGACGAGTTATTAACCATAAAAGAAGCAAGCGAATGGGCGACACAGTATTTAGGTAAAACTGTGACAACCTCCAATATTTCATATCTTATCCAATATGGACGAATCAGGAAGATTGGGGGAAACGGAACGGCGCAGGTTTCAAAACAAGAATTAATTAATTATTATAAATCTTATAATGGTAAACGAGAAGTTTTGTGGAAAGATCAACTCGGAGAAGATCTAAATTGGGAGCTTTCATTTGACCAATACAAAGAAGCCGAAACAACCAAACATGTTCACAGACTTCATCCTTACAAAGGCAAATTTATTCCTCAACTCGTTGAGTATTTTCTCGACAACCATACCGACAAATTTAAAAAAGAAGCTTACTTCAAAAAAGGAGACATTGTACTTGACCCTTTTTCAGGTAGCGGAACAACAATGGTTCAAGCAAACGAACTTGGAATGAACTCAATCGGCATTGATATTTCTGCTTTCAATGCACTGATTGGTAATTGCAAGGTTGCCAAGTATAATCTTTTTGATATTCATAAAGAAGTCTCAAGCATTACAAATGGCCTAAAACAGTTTTTATCAAATTCTCATACGCTTGAATTTGAAGAAAAACTTTTGGAAGCGCTTTATGAATTCAATAACAAGTATTTCCCTGTTCCGGAATACAAATACAAGGTCAAGCGTGGTGAAATAGATGAAGACACTTATGGAGAAGAAAAAGACAGAGAGTTTTTACCCCTTTATGAAAAACTTGTAAAACAGTACAGTATAAAACTACGGCAAGACAAAGCAGACACATTCCTTGATAAATGGTATTCGCAACATGTCAGAGACGAAACTCAATTCGTGTTTGATGAAATAAAAAAAATCAAGGATACAAAAACAAAAAAAATTGTAAGTGTAATTCTGAGTAGGACTATTCGTTCGTGCAGAGCGACGACCCACGCGGACCTCGCAACACTCGTTGAGCCAATCACGACGACATACTATTGCGCAAAGCACGGTAAAATGTGCAAACCACTTTTCTCTATTCTAAAGTGGTGGCAAAGTTACACGAAAGACACAATAAAACGACTTGGAGACTTCGACCGTTTGAGAACAAACACCAAACATTTTTGCTTTACCGGAGACAGCAGAACAGTTGATATATTCAAAGAACTCGAAAGTAAATATCCAGACTTTGGCGTATTAGCGAGGAAACAAAAAATCAAAGGTATTTTTTCTAGCCCACCGTATGTTGGCCTAATTGACTACCACGAACAACATGCTTATGCATATGACCTTTTCGGTTTCAAAAGACAAGACGAGTTAGAGATTGGGCCGCTTTACAAGGGGCAAGGACGAGAAGCAAAGCAAAGCTACATTGAAGGAATTTCAACAGTTCTAAATAACTGTAAGAAATTCCTCGTTGAAGATGGTGACATTTTTCTTGTTGCTAACGACAAATACAATATGTATCCAACCATTGCTATAAAGTCAGAAATGCAAATCGTAAATCAGTACAAAAGACCAGTGTTGAACCGCACCGAAAGAGACAAAGGGGCATATTCAGAGACCATCTTCCATTTAAAAAAGAAGAAATGAAATTATTATTAGAAAAACTAGGAGCTTCTATTGAACATCTAAAATGCATAGATGAAGTATTTTCCGAACATCACGAGGAGTATCGCAGAATTCAAGACATACTAAATTCCGAGACTTTTATGCCCATCTATGAAGAAATATCAAGAGAACTTTATGCTGGTGGAAAACAGCCGAGAGGTACTCTAAAACTAGCACGGCAAATGATTTTGGGAGACATTATTGGATACATCTTCACGGGGCGTGCATATTATTATGCAGCAAAATCAGAAGAAAATTTTAGAAATTTCTTAAGGTTAGTCTCATATACTGTCAATCAACTTTTACTTTTTGATACCATAACTGTTGACCCTGAAATTAGAAGGCTTTACATCGAAAAATTAGAAGAGAAAATAGATCTAGCAATTCTATATGAAAAAGAAGGGGATCGAGAAATTGCTAATCAATTAAAGGAAAGTGATGTTGTTATTTGGACTGAAGACTGGAGTCCAACAATTGATTTATTTGTTGATTCAATTCTCCCAAAAACGCTTGGATGTCCAAAAGAATTAATAGTATTTTCTGAATTAATACGTCTTAAAAAGGGTATAATAATTCCTCTATTGTTAATTCAAAGAATCTTTGGAGATAAAAATCCTATCGCACCACCAGATTTCTTACTTATAAAAAGTAACAAAGAGATCTTTGGAATCGAAGTTGGTTATAAAAAAGAAGGACAAAGCCGAGAGTTTTCAATAAGAACATCTATCCCAACTTTTGCTGTTGACCTTAAAAATAATATGCACAATAGGTGTCCAAAATGCGGGAGGAATATTTTGTACTGCGATCCTGTAATTAATGCTTATGCCAATGGGATATTAAGCCAAGAGATCGATGAAAAAGGAGGGAAATTTTATTGTTACGGTTGTCCTAACTTTAATAACGGTCAATGTAAGTTCTCAAATTATTATGGTTATATAGTCGGCAGAACCTTTATTGGGTTGGAACTTGAGGCTAATAAGAAAAGACATTATCACACCGCATGCGTAAGAGATGGGCACTATTTGCGAAGAGGAAATCAAGTTAACATACTTGAAAATCATATTAATGAATTTTTTGCTCAAGTCCCAGAAATTCAAGGAATAGAGAATTTATAATAATGGTGCTATCTAAACAACAAAGTGATTATGTCCAGCAAGTCATCAAAACTTGCCTCCGCAACAAGTTTAAGAAATACAATCCAGAATCCAGCAACATGCCTTTTCACTTTCGCCTATTGGGAAATGACCGCATGGCTCTCTTTTCTTTTATACAATCACTCAATACGACATTTGGAACATCCATTTTTGAGCCCGTTGCTGTGGCTTTAGCGGGAAACAGATTCAAGAAAGCACAGGCGCAATATGTGCTTGGAACCACCATTAGCCAAGCATCGCAAAATAAAATTCAGGATATAATGAACAAACTTACAACAGGAAAAAGTCCCAACAAAGAAGCCGAAATTAAAGCCATTAGAGAAGTTTGTCAGTCAGGAAAAATGAATCAATTAAAGACGGTGAAAGTTGATTTATTTGTTGAAAGTAAAGATGGGACAATTTTTTTGTTTGACCTCAAAACAGCAAAGCCCAATATTAGTAATTTCAAAGATTTCAAAAGAACATTGCTTGAATGGGTTGCTATCGTGCTATCGACAAGTCCCGACTCCAAAGTGAATACTGTTATTGCTATTCCATATAACCCGTATGAGCCAAAACCCTATGAGAGATGGACACTAAAGGGAATGCTGGATTTGGACGATGAACTAAAAGTCGCAGAAGATTTTTGGGATTTCCTTGGGGGTAATGGAGCATATTCAGCATTATTGGATTGCTTTGAGAGAGCAGGTATAGAGTTAAGACCTGAGATTGATAAATATTTTTCAAAATTCAAATGAGCAGCACGCCTTTCAACTATATAGCTGCACTCCGTTAGTCGACTGAGTTTGATCATTATGTCAAAGAACAAGAAAATCATTTACTCTATTAACATAGAAGACGTTCAGAATGTTGCCTGGCAGGAACTTGATCGAGAGCTGACTGTTGACGAACTGAAAATTGTCGCCGACAAAATCGGTGATCAGTTTGATTGGTACAGTTCGATTACTGCTGTCTTAGACGAATATATAACAACGCCTGAAACTGCTGATGATGAGGATTAATCCCTCCGCATCCGCCCTACACGTCGCGATATAATCTGTTGAGTCTTCCCGCTCGTCAATCTTTCCCACAAAGGTGGAGAAAATTTTTCGTGAAGTGTAACCGAGAAAACTTGTTTGCCATGCAGCGTCTCCAAGATTTCTCCCTTCGGTCGAAATGGGTGTAATGGCAAAAAATGTGTGCTTAAAGAGCATATATATTATATAAAATCAAGCACATAAGAGAGACTAATTCAAAGAGGTTTGAATAAGTGGTTCAGAAATGAAAAAATAAGTTGTTCTTTATGCGAATCAGAAGAGCCAAGAATGAAGCTCCACGCTGCTTGCGGCGGGGAGCTTATCTGGGTCTTTTATCTAAAACCATAAAAAACAGCACACATTTTTTGCCATTACACCCGAAATGACAGGGGACTGTTCCTTGCTCATAGTGTTGCAATAATGCAAAATCGCCGTATGAAAAAACTGTAGTTTAACCCGTCAAAAAGATAAAAAATAACGCGACTTATGCGGTAAAAAATGGTATAAGTTTTCATAGAATACCTGCTATGTTAGTGCTTGAAATTGCAGGAGTTTTCAGAAGCTAAAACGTATAGTGAGGACTTGAAAATTATGGAGGAGCTTTTCCAGAAGAATATCCCCATCAATATCGAAGATGAAATGAAGAAATCCTACATGGCTTACGCCATGAGCGTGATCATCGGCCGTGCCATTCCGGATGTCCGGGACGGCATGAAGCCGGTCCACCGCCGGGTGCTCTATGCCATGTCGGAGATGGGGAACGTCTGGAACAAGGCCTATAAGAAATCCGCCAGGATCGTCGGGGATATCATCGGTAAATATCACCCTCACGGCGATACCGCCGCGTATGACACCCTTGTCCGCATGGCCCAGGACTTCTCCATGCGCTATCCCCTGATTGACGGTCAAGGAAATTTCGGGAGCGTCGACGGAGATCCACCTGCCGCGATGCGTTACACTGAGATTCGCATGGCGAGGCTTGCAGAGGAGATGCTCGCCGACCTCGAAAAAGAAACCGTAGATTTTGTTCCGAACTATGACGCCTCCATGGAGGAGCCTACGGTACTGCCCGCGCGTATGCCGGCGCTTCTGCTCAACGGCACTTCCGGGATCGCCGTGGGCGTGGCGACAAACATCCCGCCCCATAACTTAAGCGAGCTCATCGACGGGACAATAGCCCTGATCCGCGATCCGGAAATCACGATTGAGGGACTGATGGTGCATATCAAAGGCCCTGATTTCCCGACGGCCGGTTTCATCAATGGAAGGGAAGGGATCATCTCCGCGTACACTACGGGCAGGGGCTCCATACGAATGAGAGCCAGGGCGATCATCGAGAGGAACGCGAGGAACGACAGGGAAAGCGTTATCGTCACGGAACTCCCGTACCTCGTAAACAAGGCCAATCTGATCGAGAAGATTGCCGAGCTCGTGAAAGAGAAAAAGATAGAAGGCATCTCCGATCTCAGGGACGAGTCGGACCGGGATGGGATACGGATCGTCATAGAATTAAAGAAGGACGAGCCGTCCGGCGTCATCCTCAACCAGCTCTACAAGCATACTCAGATGGGGACGAACTTCGGTGTTATCATGCTGGCAATCGACCGCAACCAGCCGAAGGTCCTCAATCTTAAAGAGGTACTCCAGAAATTTGTGGACTTCCGCAAGGAGGTCATTACACGGAGGACGATCTTTGATCTCAAGAAAGCGAAGGAACGGTCCCATATCCTGGAAGGACTTATCATTGCCCTTGATAATATCGATGCCGTAGTTCAGCTCATCAAGAAATCCAAGAGCCCCCAGGAGGCCGCGCAGGCCCTCACTGAGAGGTTTGGCCTTTCGGAGATCCAGGCGCGGGCTATCCTCGACATGCGCCTGCAGAGGCTCACAGGTCTCGAGCGGGCCAAGATCGATGACGAATACGCGGAACTCACCCGGCTGGTCGCCCAATTGCAAGGGATTCTGGATGACCATAAGAAGGTGCTCGATATCATTGTGGCGGAACTGGAAGAGATCAAGAAAAAGTACGGCGATGAGAGGCGTACGGAGATAGTGGAAAGCGTGGAAGACATTGATATCGAGGACATGATTGTTGAAGAAGACATGGTGGTGACCGTGTCTCACTACGGCTATATTAAAAGGAATGCCGTCAGCCTCTATAGAAGCCAGCGCCGCGGCGGCAAGGGGAAGGTCGGCATGGGAACCAAGGAGGAGGATTTTGTCGAGAAGATATTTATCGCCTCCACCCATCACTATATACTTATCTTTACGAATTTGGGAAGGGTGTACTGGCTGAAGGTTTACCAGATTCCCCAGGCCGGGCGGGCATCGAAAGGGAAGGCCATTGTCAACCTGGTCAATCTGTCGCCTGGAGAAGGGGTAGCGGCGCTCCTTCCCGTCCGGGAGTTTGTCGAGGGGAAGTATGTGATTATGGTGACCAGGAAGGGCATAGCAAAAAAGACCGATCTGGCAGCCTATTCGAACCCTCGGTCCGGAGGAATTATCGCCATATCCATTGACGAGGGAGACGAGCTGATTGCTGTTCAGTTGACCCATGGAGATCAGGATGTCTTTTTGGGGACGAGGAAAGGTCAGTCCATCCGTTTCCATGAAGAAGACGTCCGGGATACGGGGAGAACGGCCCGGGGCGTTATCGGTATTCGCATGGATGACGATGATGCCGTGGTCGGGATGGAGATCCCATCAGAAGGCAATTCCATTATAACCGTTTCTGAAAACGGCTATGGCAAGCGAACCGATGTGGAAGAATACCGGCGGCAAAGCCGCGGCGGCCAGGGGGTTATCAATCTCAAAACAGTTTCCAAGGTGGGAAATGTTTCTGGGGTCCTTCAGGTTACGGGCGATGAAGACATCATGCTGATTAGCAACGCCGGAAAGATCATCCGCCTGAAGGTTGCGGAAGTTCCTCTTCTTCATAGAAGTACTCAAGGAGTAAGGCTGATAGAGATCGATCCTGAAGAGAAGCTGGTAGGCGTGGCCCGCGCCGAGAGAGAACCGGAAGAGAAGGACAACGGCCTGCCGCAGGAAGATGCAGAGGAAGAAGCCGTAAATGAGCTGGAATTCGCTGCGGGCGACGAGGAAGAAGTGTGACGTAATTTTTACTTGCCATTGCGAGCGAAAGAAGTGAGCGTGGCAATCTCAACAGGGACAAATGTCGTTCCCGACGTGATCGGGAATCCAGGCGCAGTCACCGCGAGCACGGGAATTACAAAATAAATACTAGACTCCCGCTTCCGCGGGAGTGACACCTTAGAGCCCGGCGTAAGCTTATTACGTAAACGGCGATTACTGAAATGCACAGATACAGGCTGTTTGATCACACGGCGGATTTAGGAGTGGAGGTATACGGCAAGACTGTAAACGAGTTGTTTGCCAATGCGGCCTTTGCTGTCTTTGACATTCTTGCCGACCTGAAGCATATAAGTCCAACCGTGGAAAGAAAAATAGTTGTGGATGGTGACGGCTGGGAGGACCTCCTGGTGAACTATCTGCGGGAAATCCTCTACCTCTATAATGGCGAGGGTCTTTTACTCAAAGAGTTTTCCATAATTGATATCGACCCGCGGCATTTGGAAGGGAAGGTGTCGGGAGAGCCCTTTGACCCCTCAAGGCACCGGATAAATACGGAAATCAAGGCAGTGACGTATCATCAGGCTGCCGTCAGAGAAACCCCGAAAGAATGGACGGCAAGGGTGATTTTTGATGTCTGAAACAAAGGGTGGTCTCAAGAAGATCGACGATTGCCGGTGGATGATTCCCCAAACGGGCAACATGAGGGTCCCCGGGATCATTTATTCGAGTGAGCGCCTTATCAGGGAAATGGGTTCGGACGAGAGCCCGAAGCAGGTGGCGAATGTCGCGCATCTGCCCGGGATTGTGAAATATTCACTGGCCATGCCTGATATGCACTGGGGTTATGGCTTCCCGATAGGCGGTGTGGCAGCGTTTGGTCTTCAAGACGGCGTTATTTCTCCCGGCGGTGTGGGCTATGACATCAACTGCGGATGCAGGCTGGTGACGACCCGCCTTGCTCATGAAGACGTAAGGGATCGTTTAAAGGACTTGATAAGCGCTCTGTATCATAATATTCCTACGGGAGTCGGTTCAAAGAGTGACCTCAAGCTCTCCGCTAAAGAAGAAAGAAAGGTTCTTATCGAAGGGGCCAAATGGGCGGTGGAGCGGGGGTATGGCACACAAGATGATCTGGAAGCTACAGAAGACGGAGGGAAGATAGCAGGCGCCGATCCGGACATGTTGAGCGCAAGGGCTATCGAGCGTGGACGGGAGCAGTTGGGAACACTCGGATCGGGCAACCATTTTTTAGAGATAGAGGTCGTCGAGGAGATCTTCGATAAAACGGCTGCCGCTGCCTTTGGCCTTGAGCAGGATCAGATTTGCGTTCTCATTCATAGCGGTTCCCGAGGACTTGGCTATCAAGTCTGCGATGATTATCTGGCCAGGATGGTCAAGCATCTTGGCGAACTGGAAATTTCCCTTCCCGACAGGCAGCTTGCCTGCGCGTATCTCACGTCAAATCGGGGGAAGGAATATCTCGCGGCCATGGCCTGTGCCGCCAATTATGCCTGGGCCAACCGTCAGATGATGATGCACTGGACGCGGGAGACCTTCGAACATACCCTGAAAAAAGGTCCCCGCGATTTAGGAATGAGATTGCTTTACGACGTCTGTCACAATATTGCCAAGATCGAAACCTTTGTTGTCGATGGCAAAGAGATGAAGCTCTGCGTTCACAGGAAAGGAGCGACCCGGGCTTTTCCTCCCGGCCATCCGGCGCTTCCGGCGCGGTACGCCAATACAGGTCAGCCTGTATTAATACCCGGGGATATGGGTACGGGCTCGTACGTGCTTGCGGGGACGGAGAAGGCCTTCGCGGAGACCTTCGGAAGCACCTGCCACGGCGCCGGGCGTGTGATGAGCCGCACTCAGGCGAAAAAGGCCAGCCGTGGGAGATCAATAGAGCGGGAAATGGCCGCCAAGGGCATCATCATAATGGCCACCGGCAAAGGAACCCTCAGTGAAGAGATGCCGGAGGCTTATAAAGATTTAGACCAGGTTGTGGAAGTCGTCCACAGGGCCGGCATCTCCAGGAAGGTAGCGAGACTCCGGGCGTTAGGCTGCATCAAGGGGTGACGGTTCATGTTATGAACTGTTGTGAAGATAGATTCTCTCTTCCAAGTTACGCTTAAGCTGCTCTTTAGCCGTTTGCGCCTGTTTAAACACCTGGTCCGCCTTGTAGAATTCCAGAGCACGAATATTGGAAATTTCAATCTCAATATAAATGTCCGGTGACGAATTGCGCAATTTTTCGCGGACGATGCTTCTCTCCATGATCTGGAAGGTGTTAAAAATGGCTTCCTGCAGAGATGGCATGCGGTCCTGTCCTGCTTCACGGCGTCCAATAACATCGACGGCAATGGTGAGATCACAATCGGATGGCAAGAGGTCAAAGGGTACGGGATTGACCGCCCCACCGTCGATTAAAACATTCTCTCCCATTGTGACGGGAGTGAACACACCGGGCAGCGACATGCTTGCCTGTATAGCGGGCGCCAATTCGCCGCTGTCAAGCACCACCTGTTCGCGAGTCCAAAAGTCCGAAGCGACAACACGCAGAGGAATTAGAAGTTCCTCGAATGTCCTCGCCTCGATAGATTCGAACAGATAGTTTATAAACCGCTCCGCATTTAGGAAACCATGGCCATCAAATTGTGGCGCCATGAAATTCAACCACTTGAACATATGCTTCTTGGTCACAACGTCTTTCAGTGTATCGTTTTCACTAATACTTATATTGCTGATAACTTGCCTTAATTCCTTTGCACTCAATCCCGAACAATAGAGAACGCCGATAACCGCACCGGTACTGGTCCCCGTGACATAGGATGGTTTAAGTGCAAGCTCATCCAGTGCTTCGAGTATCAGCACGTGTGCCAAGCCTTTGGCGCCGCCTGCGCCCAGGGCAATACCGATCTTTTTCATAGTAGATCGCCGCCTTTGTTATCTAAAATCATCAGCCCGCCTCATTTATTTTTGGTACTCTATCAAAACTAAACTCACTGGTGTCCGCTGGAATTCCCGCGCGACTGCGGGGAAGACATCTGGGTTCCCGCTGGAGCCTGCCCTCGAAGGTCGCTGTCGAGGGCGGGAATGACGTTCGAGGCAGCGGGGCGTGAATATTATGCGGAGGAGCTGCGCTTCTGTTTCCACAGAGTGAAGGCAGCAGCAACTGTTTCGACAGTGCCGTCTATGCCGATTTTTCCTGTGTTGACAACCATATCGTAGTGTGAGGGATCCGTCACATCAGCATTGAAGTACTTGCGCAGGTATGCACGGCGATCTGAATCTGTCTTAATGACATATTTTTTCGCGTCTTCCCTGGTGAAGCCAGAATCGCGCATCACATTTTTGATTTTGGTTTCCATGGGGGCAATGAAACGCAGCCTGAATGTGTCCTCGGGAGGCAGGATATACTGAGCGCCTCTGCCCACGACGATCATATTGCCCTGTCTTCCGAATGTGCCGATGACCTTTGTGAGGTGGTGGAGATAATCATCTACCCAGAGATGACGGGTTTCGAATAGAGAGCTTAGCCAGTCATCCCGCCTGGTGACTTCCTTCTCGTCGAGGGACTCAATAACCTTTGCGCTCATATTGGCGCTTTCCGCTATTTTCTGTATGATTTGGGCGCCTACCAGATCCATCTTCAGCTTTTCCGCGAGCCTTCTCGCTATTTCACTGCCGCCACTCCCTGGCTCTCTGGAGACGGTGATCACCGGACCAGGCTTTGCCTTTACAGATTTCCGTTCCACCGTTGCGCCTTGCCATTTTTTCAATTGTTCATCAACCAACTGGTTTGGTGATCGAGTCTGGGTCTTCACGTAAATACCTCCTTCTCTACCAGAGATTTTATTTCTGAGACGTCATCCATTTTTTAAACCGGATACGACTTTGTTACGGGATCATCATGCTTAAAAAGAATACAGCCTCTCACCGGGCAGGACAGCAAACCCATTTTTAAGAAGGACATCAACGGCATCATCCGGAGAATCGAAACGGAAAATGATCACGGCATTCTCGCCGCTTTTTTCGATGAATGCGTACAAATATTCTACGTTAATCTCATGCTGCGCCAGCACTGCCAGGATACCGTGAAGACCGCCCGGACGGTCAGGGACTTCCACAGCCACCACGCTTGTCCGGCTTACTCTCAAACCATTATCATTCAGCACCTTGAGTGCCTTATTTGTATCGTTAACAATCAGCCGGAGAATTCCGAAATCGGACGTATCAGCAAGAGACAGGCTCCTGATATTAATATTAGCATCCTTCAGCAGCCGCATGACACCTTCGAGTGCTCCCGGTTTATTCTCCAGGAATATGGATATCTGTTCTACCTTCATATGTCCTCCTAATGGGTTTCGAGGGGAAAAGAATATGTGAGAGCTTCCCCTATATTTTTCGTTTATCAATTAACCGGCTGGCCTTACCTTCAGAACGTTGCAGCGATTTGGGTTCTACTAATTTTATCTTGGCAGTTACGCCGAGATAGTCCTTCAAGTCTTTGGCGAGGGTTTTTTCTAAGTTCTGCAGAAAGCGGACCTCGTCTGCGTTTGCAAATGCCTGTTCACTTACTTCAACCTGGACCTCCAGGGTGTCCATCGTGCCGGCCCTGTCCACAATGAGTTGATAATGCGGTTCAAGCCCTGTTACGCCGATGAGAACTGCCTCAATCTGGGACGGAAAGACGTTGACGCCTCGGATAATAAGCATGTCGTCACTCCGGCCGGTGACCCGGTCCATCCTGATGTGGCTCCTGCCGCAGCGGCAAGGCTCGGCAATCAGGCGGGATATGTCTCTGGTGCGATACCGGATGAGAGGGAATGCCTCCTTCGTGATGGTAGTGAAGACTATTTCCCCTTCTTCGCCATATGGCAATGTCTCTTCCGTTTCCGGATTGATCACCTCCACGATGAAGTGATCCTCAAACACATGCATGCCGGAGCGCCCTTCCATGCACTCCATGGAAACCCCGGGCCCCATCACTTCTGAGATGCCGTAGATATTCAGAGCGGCAAGATTCAGTTTATTTTCTATTTCGTCCCTCATCTTTTCAGACCACGGCTCGGCGCCAAAAATGCCGACACGGAGCTTTAGCGACCGCATGTCAACACCCATGGCCGTGCCCTGCTCTGCCAGGTTCAGCGCGTAGGAAGGCGTACAGCAGATTGCCGTGGGACCGAAGTCCTGCAAGATCATGATCTGCCTTTTTGTATTGCCGCCTGACATGGGTATAACGCTGGCGCCAAGCTTCTCAGCACCGTAATGGGCGCCGAGACCGCCGGTAAAAAGGCCATATCCGTATGCGTTATGGATAATATCATTTTTGGTCAGGCCCGCGGCCACAAAGCATCTGGCCATCAGCTCCGACCATGTATCAATATCTCTTTTTGTATATCCGACGACGATCGCCCTGCCGGTTGTGCCGGAAGAAGCATGAAGTCTAACGATACTGCTCATCGGTACCGCAAAGAGTCCGAAAGGATAGTTGTCTCTCAGGTCCTGCTTCGTCGTGAAGGGAAGCCGCTTTATGTCCGGCAGTGTCTTGATGTCATCCGGCTGTACGCCGGCCTTATCGAAAGCCTTCTTGTAAAAGCCAACCGTATGATAGACGCGCTGCGCAACCTGTTGCAACCTCTTTAACTGCAGGGTTTCTAAAACCTCCCGGGGCAATGTTTCGAAGTCTTCATTATATATCATCTGTATAGCCTCCAATTCGCGCTAAGATTTTCTTTAATATACCAAAAGTTAGAACAGGGGGCAATAAACATTAGGTACAGCAAATAGATTTTCTGCTTTGCGGAAATCGGCAGGATATGGTACTTATTTCTGAGCGGGATACGAGGAAAATTAACAATACCGGTAAGAGTAATGAAACTGACGATAAGCAGAAAATTGCTGGCGAGTTACCTGGCCATGGCATTGCTTGCCATCCTGGCAAGCGCCTACGCGATTTTCAGCCTTCAGAATCTCAACGAATTGGCATATGCAATAATCGACGAGGATTTTTTTGTTGTCGATACGGGCAAGAAAATGATGGATGCGCTCCTTGGCCAGGAAAGCGCGGAGAAAAGATATCTTATTCTTAAAGACCCGTCAATCGCAGAGCTGTTCTGGTCGCGAAGCCATGAATTCAATGACAGTCTTGAGAATCTCAGGAAGAATGATATCCCCGGTGTGGCAAAGACGCTATCGCAAATTTCATTTCTGCATAAGCAGTATGATGACCTTTTCAATCAGACCGTAACACTTGTTAATGACAATCACATAGAGGATGCAACTAAAATTTCCGAAACGGATAGTCAGAGAGCCATTGAAGACATGGCCACGATGTTGCGCGATATCCGCACGAAGGCCGAAAATAATATAGATACACGAATGAATCTTATTAAAACGCGCGGTATACGGGCTTCGAGAATGACAATTACCCTCAGCGCTATCGGATTGATTATAGGATTGGCCTTAGCTCTTCTAATTACTTATAATATCTCCAGACCTCTTAAGGAACTGAAAAAGGCCACAGAACATATTGCCGAGGGAAAGTTCGAATACAATCTGAATATCAACCGCCCTGATGAGATTGGCAGCCTGGCGGATGCTTTCAGCTTTATGATGGAGCGCCTGAAGGTACTGGAGAGTCTCCTCCTTGATGCGAGTCCTTTGACTGGTCTGCCTGGCAATATGGCGATTGAGATGGAGATCCAAAAGCGGCTTTCAGAAAAAAAACCGTTTTCCCTTTGCCACGTCGATCTTGATAATTTCAAGCCGTTTGCTGATAAATATGGTTATGCGTGGGGCAGTGAGGTCATCAAGGAGGTGGCCCACATCCTGACTGAAAATGTGCATACCACTGATCTTGATGGCGACTTTGTAGGCCACGTAGGCGGTGATGATTTTATTGTCATTACCGGTTCCGAGCGTGCGGAACAGGTATGTCAGAAAATCGTCGAAGAGTTTGATCGCCGCAGCATGAGGTTTTACAGCGAGAAAGACAGGCAGAAGGGATTTATCATCGGGAAAGACAGACAGGGGATACAGCAAAGCTTTCCTCTCGTAACCGTGACGATAGCTGTCGTGACGGATGACGGGTCCAAATTTCAGGGACCCTTGGACATGGCGAAGAGGGCTGCGGAATTGAAGGAATATGCAAAGACATTGCCGGGAAGTAACTATGTTAAACAGGAATATTTGGAAAAACTATCGTAAATATTTGATTTTTCTTCTCCTTGTCCTGCTGGGGGCTTGCTCTTCTCTGCCCTCCCCTCCCGGGACTCCCCCGCGGGCAAATGAAAAGAGCTGGTTCAAGAGATCGCCTGCGGATGTAGATATCTTTTATCAGGGGATATCATATCTGGGAGATAAGGAGAAGGCGGCGGATTATGCTAAAGCCAGAGCGGCATTCAATGAATTGCTTAATACATATCCCAAGAGTAAGTGGCGGGGCCTCGCAGAGACATTCATCCGTCTCATTGATACTGACGTGCAATTGATCGAGAAGGCCAAAGAAGATAACGCGAAACTTCTTAAGGAAAACGAACAAGTGAAGAAAGACAACCGTCGTCTGCTTGAGGAAACAGTGAAATTGATTCAGGAAAATGAGCAACTAAAAAAAGATATTCAGCTCTTAAAAAGCCTGGAGGTGCAACTGGAAAAAAGGGAAAAAATGCTCAGGTAACTTTGCAGACCTGCCGATAATAGAATATGCGAATCCCGGTCTTCCATTGTCGCCCTTAAATTGATGAAAGGGGAAATGATTCATCACTTCCACAGAGACCTCTTCGAGCAGTTTGTTCTGCTTTTCAAATAACACCAGGACGGGAATCCATAGCGTCGGAAAGCCAAGCGGAAATTATTGGAAGATCTCAGTTTGTCTTCATGATGGCAAGCAGATGTCGTTCGATTTCTTCTTTGGGCAGGGCGCCGACCAATCTATTCGCGAGCTCTCCGTCTTTAAACAGCAGCATAGTCGGGATATTGCGAACGTCATATTTTGACGCGGTAAGGGGATTTTCATCTATATTCAGTTTGACAACCTTGACGCCGCCGGCATATTTTGCTGCAAGTTCTTCCAGAATAGGGCCTATCGTACGGCATGGAGCGCACCATGGCGCCCAGAGATCCATCAGAACAGAGCCGGCATGGGAGAGAACTTCTCTTGAGAAAGTTTCATCTGTGATATCCATGGGATGCCCCTCACCACCCCTGACGACCAGAGGCACGCCGCATTTGCCGCACAGGGGGCGCTCGCCCAGGCGATTCTCCGGCATGCGATTTTTCGTTCCGCAACTGAGACACCTGATAATCATATCGTCGAGATGGGCATGACATCTGCCGCACGTGGGCCGGTCGTGAATACGGTCTCTCTTAATACGATTCCTCGTCCCGCAGTTGAGGCACCTAATTACCATTTGATCATGTGCCATTTTCACCCTCACTGCTTTTTAAATATTATCAGCCTTTTGTAATAGGTTCTGTCGTGGCGGATAAGAAGAGGGCCAGGCAGGTTGGGCATAGCACAAAAAGGCAATTTCCCCCCTCATGAATGTTGTGAACGCGCTGGGCAATCCAGTTCTGGCTATGCGCAACTGCCATTATGAGGCCCAGCGTGTCAATGCCCGCCACATCTTCAGGGCATATCTCTTTGTCATGCCATTCGAAGAATTCAGAACTTCCGCATACACGGCAGTGCAAAGTACAGGAGAGGAGAACCGCGCCTTCCGATGTCTTGATTCCACCGCCGGTAATAACTTTATCTGTTGCTTTTTTCTTGGTCACTATAACATCCTTTCATGTTGCGTTTTTCGAGGCCGCGAAAATATGGGATATGCGCATGCGTGTCAAATCGTTTTCCGTTTCAGCGTTCTAGAATCGCTTGACTGCCGCGTTTAATTTTTCCATGATCCTGCCTTATTGGCTCTCCATGAGCGTCTTCAGCTCCGTTCCATCTATCTTTTCCTTTTCAAGCAGCAATTCGGCGCCTTTTTGCAGGAGATCCTTCCTGCTTCTGAGAATCTCGAGTGCTTTGACATATTCCGTGCTGATAATAGTTTTTATTTCCTCATCGATAACTTCCGCCGTGGCGTTGCTGTAGTCACCAGTCTCTTGCAGCCCCATATCGAGGAACTGCTGTCGCCTCTCGCGGGCGAAGTACACCTGACCCAATCTGTCGCTCATGCCGTATTCCTTGATCATGCTCTTTGTGATGTCCGTAGCCCTTGCGAGATCGTTATGGGCGCCGGTGGATATATCTCCGAAAATAATTTCTTCCGCCGCCCTGCCTCCCAGGAGGGAGGCGACTTTGTTTAGGAGCTCCGTCTTCTTCATGAGGAAACGATCCCCCGTAGGAACCTGCATGGTATAACCGAGGGCGGCAATGCCGCGAGGTATTATGGAAATCTTTTGGACCGGATCGGTACCAGGGAGAGATAAGGCCACAATGGCATGACCCATCTCGTGATAGGCCACGGTTTTCCTCTCATCGGGGTTTATCAAACGGTTCTTTTTTTCGAGTCCCGCCACAATCCTTTCGACAGCCTCCTCGAATTCGGGCATCCCCACCTCTTTCTTGTCTCTTCTGACGGCGAGGAGTGCCGCTTCATTGACCAGGTTGGCGAGGTCCGCACCTGCCATACCCGGGGTCATGTTCGCCAGTTTCTCCAGGTCAAGGCCTTCCGCAGCTTTTATATTTCTCAGGTGAACCTTCAGGATCTCCATCCGTCCAGTCTTATCGGGGCGGTCCACAAGGATGTGGCGATCGAAGCGGCCGGGCCTGAGGAGTGCGGGGTCCAGAATTTCCGGCCTGTTCGTTGCGGCCATGAGAATAACCCCTACCTTCGGATCGAAACCGTCCATTTCCGCCAGAAGTTGATTTAGCGTTTGTTCCCGTTCATCGTGTCCCCCATACGTCCCCATGCCGCGGGCCTTTCCAAGGGCGTCGAGTTCATCGATAAAGATGATGCAGGGAGCCTTCTCCTTGGCCTGTACAAAAAGGTCACGCACCCGTGCCGCTCCCAGCCCCACGAACATCTCCACAAATTCCGATCCGGAGAGGCTGAAGAAAGGCACGCCGCTTTCACCGGCGACGGCCTTGGCCAGAAGCGTTTTTCCTGTCCCCGGCGGGCCCACCAGGAGGATGCCCTTGGGTATCCTGCCTCCCAGTTCGCTAAATTTCCCTGGGTTTTTCAAAAATTCGACAACTTCAATCAGCTCCTGCTTGGCTTCGTCAACACCGGCAACGTCTTTGAAGGTAACGTTCAATTCATTTTCCACATATATCTTTGCCTTGTTTTTGCCGATAGTCATGAAACCGGCCTGCTGGGAGCCCATCTTCTTCATGAAGAAGTACCAGATGCCGACAAAGAGTATTATGGGGAAAATCCACGAAAGGATGTCACGCAGAAAAGTCGATTCGATTTCCCCTTTGAAAATGACTTTGTACTGTTCAAGCAAGGTGGACAATTCCGGGTCAACCCGGATTGTCTTGAAGACCTTCGTCTCGTCGGGAGCGCCTCCATCCACCTTCATTTTCCCTTGAATCTGATTGGCCGTTACCGCCACGTCAACGATCTTTCCAGCCTTGAGAAGATTAAGGAACTGGCTGTATGGTATTATCTGGGCGGCAAACATGGATGCGATATAACTCTGGATGATCAAGACCGCCCATACGCCTAAAAGGACATACCAGATAGAAAACTTATGATGTTTTTCCACTCTTTTCTCCCATAATTCATCTCTCTATGAAGTTCCTTACTCTGTTTCCTGTTAACAGCCATCTTGGAGCCAGGGACTCTTATGTGAGTATAAATGTGAAACAGCATTTTTTCCACACTTTTTTGTTCCGTAAATGTTGAATGATGAGGGAGCAAACCGAGGATGCTTGACGTGCATCCTTCGTGGTGCTAAAAGAAAGAATGGTCGAGGACAGACTCTAATCGGGGAGTGGGCATGAAACCATATATAAAGGAGTGCCGATGAAGAGAAGAGATTTTATCAAGGCTGCCATCGCGGCAGGCGTGACCTTAACCTTCCCGGGAAATACGGGCATGATTTTCAGTTCCCTGGAAGCCGCCGAGAAGGTGGACATTGCCGTCGCCCGCGGGGTTTCACCTGCAGGGATAACAAAAGTGGCCATTGATGGTTTGGGCGGAATAAAAAGATTCATATCAAAGGGCGATATCGTTGTTGTTAAACCGAACATCGGGTGGGACAGAATGCCCGAATATGCGGCAACTACCAATCCTGAGGTAGTCTCGACAGTGGTCAGGCTGTGCTATGAGGCGGGAGCAAAACAGGTCAAGGTCTTTGACCGCACAGTTGTAGACCCGAGACGGTGTTATAAGCAGAGCGGCATTGCGGACGCAGCCACTGCCGTGGGCGGCATAGTGAGCTTTGTGGATGACAGAAAATTTCGGGAGGTAAAACTACCGGGCGTTGCCCTGAAATCATGGCCCTTCTATACGGAGGCCATGGAGGCGGACAAGGTCATCAATATCCCTATCGCGAAGACACACGGACTTTCCACCCTTACCCTCGGCATGAAAAACTGGATGGGCATTATGGGTGGATCGCGAGGCAGGATTCACCAGAAAATGGACGGGAGCCTTGTCGATGTTGCCATGTTCATCAAACCCACCCTCATCATACTCGATGCGGTTCGCATCTTGACCGCTAATGGACCACAGGGAGGCAGCCTTTCAGATGTGAAGCAGCTCAACACGGTTATCGCGGGAACGGATCAGGTTGCGGTTGATGCTTATGGGGCAACACTCTTCGGCTTGAAAGGAGCGGATCTCGGCTACGTTATAGCAGGGCACAAGGCAGGCCTCGGCACGATGGACCTGTCGAAATTGAAAATCAAAAGGATTGCCGCCTGACCCTCTGCCTCGAGGGGAGAGGACCGGGGAATGAAGGCAAGAAACTTTTCATCATATAAAAACCTATGACTAAAAAAATCCGTATCGCGACACAGGGGCTTTTCTTACTGATCTTCCTGTGGCTCTTTCTGCAGACCGAATCGAAAGGGGCCAATGACCTTGGCTACCCCGTGAAGATATTTCTGGACGCGGACCCCCTGATTTTCATCACAACGATACTTTCCAGCCGCGAGTGGTATCAAACATTTTACCTCGCCATTCTTGTCATTGTTGCGACAGTATTTCTGGGGAGGGTCTTCTGCGGATGGATTTGCCCTCTCGGAACCTTGAATAACGCGGTGGGTTCCATAAAGAAACGGCGTCTCAAAACATCGACCGTAAACTGGTATCGGTTCAAGTATTATGTCCTGATCTTTCTTTTGGTGTCGTCCCTTTTTTCTCTTCAGCTCACAGGAATTGTCGACCCGATTTCGCTGTTGATAAGATCGTTTTCGTTGGCTGTTTACCCGTTGGTGAGCTATGCCACGAGCGCCACTTTTGACGCCTTCTATAATGCAAATATACCTTTTTTGGTCAATGTCTCCGAATTTATCTACTCCATCCTGAAAAAGATTTTTCTCCCGTTCCAGCAGCCCTTTTACCTCCAAAGTGCTTTTGTAGGATTCCTGTTTCTTCTCATTCTGGGAATGAACCTTGTGGAGAGACGCTTCTGGTGCAAGTATCTCTGCCCCTTAGGCGCACTCCTCGGCATTCTTTCCAGGTATGCCTTTCTGAGAAGGTCTGTTAGCGAAGACTGCGATGACTGCGGGGCTTGTGCACACGCATGTCAGGGGAGTGCAACTCCTGATCGGGAGGAGCGCTGGAAAAGCACGGAGTGTGTCTATTGTATGGACTGCGATGATCTCTGTCCGCGGAATGCAGTCCATTTCGGTTTTCTGAGAAAGCAGCCCGTTGCGGGCATGGACCTCGGCAAGAGGCGGGTCATCGGTTCAATCCTGACGGGTCTTATTGCCGTACCGTTGATGAGAATCACACCTCTTGCCAGGGCAGGGGTTTCAGATCCTAAATTGATCAGGCCGCCGGGTTCCCTCGAGGAAAAGGAATTTCTCAGGAGATGCATCAAATGCGGCGAGTGTATGAAGGTCTGTATTACAAACGGTCTCCAGCCGACACTCCTTGAGGCGGGCATTGAGGGGATATGGTCACCTGTCCTTGTTCCTCGCATCGGCTATTGTGAATACCGGTGCACCCTCTGCGGTCAGGTCTGTCCTACAGGCGCGATCAAAAAATTGGAGCTGCCTGAGAAAAACAAGGTAAAGATAGGACTCGCCATGATCGACAAGGGGAGGTGCCTGCCCCATGCCCATGCCACACCGTGTATCGTCTGTGAAGAGGTCTGTCCCACCCCGACAAAGGCCATATGGTTTGAACAGGTAAGGGCCAAAAACAGGGAGGGAAAAGAACAGCTATTAAAGCTGCCCAGAGTCGACCTTGAACTCTGCATCGGCTGCGGACTCTGTGAGGCTAAGTGCCCCGTTCTCGGACAGCCGGCCATCTATGTTACAAGTGTCGGGGAGTCGAGATCCCGAGACAATCAACTTCTCCTTCCATGACGGGATAAGTTTTTCACGCTATCCCGATCCTTAACGGGCAGCAGGGTGATGCCGTAAATTCTTTCCGCAAGCCCCATCATTCAAAATCACTTTAGTATTAGTTGTCGTGTCTCATAAATTATTGTCATATCGACCGAAGGGAGATATCTTTTTACGTTGACTTATCCATTAGGATTTCTCGTTTCACTCGAAATGACAATTAATCAAGTTATTAAAGGGACACAATATTAGACATCGCAGCCGGCAATAAGGGCTTAACGGTTGGGCTGACAGGGGATCGACTTGTCAAAGGTAATTATAGAAAAAACCTTGACAGCAGTAAGCGGAGCTAATATATTGCCAATGAGCAATATATAGGAAGGATAGCCATGAAAGATTTCATAAAGGTTATGAAGGCGCTCTCTGATCCCAACCGGGTAAAGATCTTAAAAATGTTGCAGCAAAAGGCCATGTGCGTGTGCGAGATCCAAGCGGCTCTTGGTATTGCTCAGCCTACGGTCTCAAAACATTTGAAGTTCCTCGAAGATACCGGCCTCGTCGGTTTTAAGAAGGACGGCCAATGGGTCAATTATTATCTGACCGATGGCAGCAAAAGCCCTTATGCCGCGAGTCTCCTGGGAAACTTAAAACACTGGATCACAGAGGATCGGGAGATTCAGCTTCTTATAAAAAAACTTCAGGCCATCCGACGTGAAGATATATGCAAGTAATTGCGGTGATATATTGCTCAATAGAAATATAATGGAGAGCGGACAATTCTAATGATCAAAACTCTTGCCGACTGGCTGACATACGACATATTTCAGCTCACAACCGGAACCCATCTTGCTGACGCCGTCAATTTCTTTATATACGATACCGTCAAGATTCTTCTGATGCTCTCCGCTATCATTTTTGTCGTATCAATCATCAGAAGTTTCTTCCCGCCGGAGAAGGTCAAAAAAATCCTGGCCCACAAAGCTGAATTCGTCGGGAACATTCTGGCTTCACTCCTGGGTATTGTCACCCCTTTTTGTTCCTGTTCTGCCGTACCGGTATTTATCGGCTTTCTGGAGGCTGGTGTTCCCCTGGGAGTAACACTTTCCTTCCTGATTGCCTCACCCATGATCAACGAAGTGGCATTGGTGCTTCTCTGGGGGCTCTTCGGAGCAAAGATTGCCTTGATCTATATCGGAACTGGTTTAGCTGTTGCCATCATCTCCGGCATCATACTGGGACGCATCCCTGCCGTAGAAAAGATGGTTGAAGATTACGTGTGGGAGCTCAGGATGGGCGAGACGGAAATTCCGAAGCTTTCCTGGAGGGACCGTTTCCAACAGGCGTCTTTTCATACACAGGATATTCTGAAACGGGTGACTCTCTATGTCATTCTGGGAATCGGAGTCGGCGCAGTTATTCACGGATACGTGCCCATAGATTTCGTAGCGACCTACGCGGGACGGGATAATCCTCTTGCAGTCCCTATCGCTGTTCTGATTGCAATACCTCTTTACTCGAACGCTGCGGGGACGATCCCGATTGTTCAGGCGCTGATGGGGAAGGGAATGCCTCTGGGAACGGTGCTGGCTTTTATGATGGCCGTCACGGCAATTTCTTTTCCGGAGATGGTCATTCTGAGAAAGGTTCTAAAAATAAAGCTTCTGGTTATATTTGCTGCCATCCTGACGGTAGCCATAATTATGGTCGGCTACCTGTTTAACGCAATTATGTGAAGGGAGGTAACTCTATGGAAATTAAGATATTGGGACCAGGTTGCCGCAACTGTGAGAAATTGGCTGCCGATGCCAAACTTGCCGCGAAAGAGGGCGGCTGTGCCGCCGAGGTTGTCAAGGTGACTGATATGAAACAGATAATGACCTACGGTATACTCAGTACGCCTGGCTTGGTCATAAATGGGAAGGTCAAGTCATACGGAAGAATTCCGTCAGTAAGTGAAATCAAGAAGTGGATTGAAGAAGAAAAGTAGCGGTAGAGTGAAATATCACGGTGTCAGGAGACAAGAAACGGGTGCTGTTCATCTGCACTCATAATGCCGCCCGTTCCCAGATGGCTGAGGCCCTGCTTCGTGACCTTCATGGGGGCCTCTATGAAGCCCATAGTGCCGGTACTGAGCCCGCAGGCGTGAGCCCTTATGCCGTTAAGGTGATGGTTGAAATTGGCATCGACATGGGAGCCCATCGCTCAAAAGGTATTCAGGAATTTTTAGGTCAGCAATTTGACTGCGTGGTCACCGTCTGTGATCATGCGAAGGAACCCTGTCCCTATTTTCCCGGCGGCAAGAAAATCCTTCACCGGAGCTTTGAGGACCCTTCGGCATTGACCGGAGCCGAAGAAGAAGTCACGTTAGGTTTTCGACAGATCCGCGATGAAATCAAAAGCTGGATTGAAAGCGAATTTATCAAATTGTAACTGATAGCGCTGCTAAGAGAAAGGATGGATATATGTCAGAGGGTATTATGAAAAGGTTATCATTTTTGGATCGCTTTTTGACGTTGTGGATATTCCTGGCCATCGGCGCGGGAATCGCTATCGGTTACTTTCTCCCCGGCGTCTCCGATTTCATCATCGGCTTGCAGGTCGGTACGACTTCCATTCCCATTGCTGTAGGCCTGATCCTGATGATGTACCCTCCCCTCGCCCGGGTGAAGTATGAGAAAATGGGGAAGGTGTTCAACAACAAAAAATTGCTGACCGTATCCCTTGTACAAAACTGGGTTATCGGCCCAGTGGTCATGTTTGTTTTAGCCATTATCTTTCTGCAGAATTATCCGGAATATATGATCGGCGTCATTCTGGTAGGGCTCGCCCGGTGCATCGCCATGGTCATCGTCTGGAACGAACTTGCCGGGGGCGACCGGGAATTCGCCGTAGGGCTTGTGGCCTTCAACGCCATCGCCCAGGTTCTTTTCTACGCCGTCTACATCTATGTCTTCATCACCCTTGCCTTGAACTGGCTTGGACTTGCCAAAGACCTCAACATCAATGTCTCCATGGCGGAATCGGCGAAGACCGTATTTATTTACCTCGGCATCCCCTTTCTTGCCGGCCTCATCACTCGCTATTCCCTGATCCATGTCAAAGGAGAAGAATGGTTCGACACGGTATTCATGCCCAAGATAAGTCCTATCACGCTCATCGCTCTTCTGTTCACGATTGTGGTGATGTTCTCAAGCCAGGGGAACAAGATCATCCAGTCGCCGTTTGATGTCCTGATCGTGGGCATACCCCTTACCCTGTATTTTGCCGTGATGTGGTTCATGACATTCTTTTTTGTGAGGAAGATCGGCGGGAATTACGCGCAGACCACGGCGGTGGCGTTCAGCCGGGAG
>Ga0208103_1000135_pt1 | contig 40289 bp, 38 predicted proteins | sample CryBogmetaGMA75M_FD_184550 | JGI IMG/M metagenome (GOLD analysis project Ga0208103, IMG submission 184550) | Freshwater microbial communities from Crystal Bog, Wisconsin, USA - MA7.5M (SPAdes) | ecosystem: Environmental > Aquatic > Freshwater > Lake | place: Crystal Bog, Wisconsin, USA... | reverse complement strand
CAATACGACCTTGCAATACATCGTCTCAGATCAACCGGGCGCCAGTTTTACCTGGCCGACGCCCCCTACCTTCACGAGCGCCAGTGTTAATAGTTACATTGCCGCACATCCGTATAAAAGCTTCATAGCGCAAACCAAACCGTCACTTAAAATAGTGGGTACCTTGGGCCAACCCATGCCAACGGTGGCTGGCAGTCCTTCTCTTTTCTATCAATATGATGCGCTTAATCAAATTTACCTGTGTGTGTATAATCTACAAGCGGGTCAGCCTTCAACTTCTATCTCCTGCCCGCTGCTTTTACCAGGCGCTACCGGCGCGACGTGGAACGGCATTAATTTCAGTATTTATTCAAGCTTGAGCAGTCCGATGCAATTATCGCCTAGTTTCAATATACCCCCACTGAACTGCTCTAATAGTCCAATTGGCCTCTCTCTTTGGTACCTGTCCGGATGGGGCTATCAATTACAATGTGCCAGTGCCAGCTCAAATCCTACACCACTACCTGGGGGTGCCAGTAATAATTCAGTCACTGCTGAATTCAGTCAAACCGATCCCAATGCCGATTATTATTTCAATGTATCTACCGCAAGCACCCTTTTTAGCACAGCACAATCAAAGGGATCGCCACTTGCCTTAGTAAACGGACAGTACAAAATTGCCACAGACAAAACTCAAGTTTGTAGCGGCGAGCCCCCTTGCCCGTCATCGGGATGGTTTAGCGGCACATTTACTTACACGGGGCCCAACGGTTACATCGGTCAATATGTGCTTGGCGGCACTGGCGGGCAAGCCCCCGTGCGGGTTCATTGGATAATGCCGATAACTTGCACCGGATCAATGTGTTATATATATGGTAATGGAATCTGCCTGGGGGGCAACTATATCTCGGCGACAGCGGCCAGTGGCAATACAATGAACGTAGAAAACCAGGGTTGGTGTCCGGCCCCTTAAAGCGGTAGAGCCCCCCACACAGGACGGGGTTTGCAACCCCGTCCCACAGGTTTTGGCCTTACCGTACCCGACGAGAAACCTGTAGGCCGGAATAAGGCTTGTTGAGCGCCAGCGAAAATAAGCGTTTCCGGCCTACCGCTGACCCGCTAATGTTTCAGGACAGGTCTAACGCCGGTATTTTGCGCTGTTTCCCAAGCTCCAGCTTGGGGATAGAGGTCAATCATAATGGAGATTTAACATGTTACGTTTAATGATAATTTACCTTTCCCTAACGGCTGCGTTATTCGCCACGGGCGTGTTTGCCCCGGCAGAAGCCGTCACCCTAAGCAGTGACCGCGTGTTTGCCTACGCGGAGGCCAATTACCCCACGCTTTTCCCGGGCACCGCTACAGATCAACAATTTCAGCAATATACTTATCGCTACTATCCGGCCACCGCAAACTATTTAGCGGTGGACACAAACAATGTCATTTTTAGGTTGGGACCGGATACCGGCAATGTAATAACTAATGTTGGTTCTGTAGCGTCTTTCGCGGATGCCATCATTGCCTGGGAAGCCCTTAGTGCTGGCGTTACCTCCCAAAATGGCGTGACTGCCAGCGGGCTGGGCGAATCCATTACGGTGAGTTGGACCAATACCTGTAAGGTCTGCTCCTGGCAACTGAGCACCCGGCAGGGCACTGGCCCCTGGATAATCCAAGCAGTGCTGCCCAAAGGGAGCGCCCAATACACTATAAATGATTTACTCCCCGGCCAAAAGTACCTGGTTAAAATGGCAGAAAAAAGAGCGGCCCGCTGGGTAGATCGAGCACTGGTGACCGCCACCACGACGCCCATAGTAGCAGGGCCGCTGGTCTATGAGCTTGTCGAATCGAGACTGATAGGTCAGGGTCAACCCGGCCTTGGTTCTGCGGCCGAGACTGCCGCCGTTACCGGTGTCATTGCGTCATTGATCCCGGAATCGGCCCCTGTGATGGGCACAATAAGTGCTATCGAAGGTCTTGTGGCGGGTAACCAGACGGCCAAACAAATTAGCGAACTGACCGCCGAGGTGGCCCAGCAGCAGGCAGAAATCAACAATATAGAGGCGATTTTAAGTCTGGATCAAAATATTTTTTACGCCTATGTCCAGGCGCAAGCACAAATCATTACTCAAATTTGGTTCTATGGTTATCAGACTTCTTTCAACGCCATACAGGGGCCCGATGGCGCTTATTCACAATTCTTGGCGAACTTACAGGTTCCGCCTACCGGTCAATGGCCTCCAACTACCACGTATGCCACCCTGGCGGCAAATAGTGCAATAATGGCCAAGTTGAACACCGTTGCCACTGCCGGCACGACGGCTTATATGGCCAATTTACAAAACCTTTCAACGGCCGTTGTGCCCGTTGATTGCACGGCTTGCTACAAGAACACAGTACAGACAAAACTTGCCGGCGCGGGTAGCGAGAACTCCGCAACAATGCAGGTCTTTGATGCCTTGTACCAACAATTACAGACCTATGTTCCGATCCCCGGTACCGCAACGGCCAATAACTTTGCGCTGGTGCTGGAGGCTTATAACAACGAAATCATGTCAATCTACCAACAGAACATTGCGGCCCTGCAGGAAGCCTATACAGTGGAAGCAAGCGAAAATTATCTGAATTACATCAATGGCCAAAATAATGGCGGTTTAAACCAGATCGCCGGAATAGAGGATATTCCAGAAATCACCTATACCTTTTCAAACCTAAGCCTGGCCACCGAACAACAGAATTTGACAAACGCACAAGTTAAACTGGCGCTTTTATACGCGGCAAGAATCAATCAACTTTACAACACGGCCTTGCAATACATCGTCTCAGATCAACCAAACTCAAGTTTTACCTGGCCTGCGCCACCTACCTTCAAAAGCGCCAGTGTTAATAGTTACGTTGCCGCACATCCGTATAAAAGCTTTATAGCGCAGACCAAACCTGCTGCGACCATAGCGGGTGCCATTGGCCAAGCCATGCCAAAAGTAACCGGAAATCCTTACCTGTTTTATCAATATGACGGCCTTAATCAATTCTACCTGTGTGGTTATAATTTAAGCCCCGACCCTTTAACTGCGACCACCTGCCCACCACTGCTTCCCAATGGTACCGGTGCGACATGGAACGGCGTAAATTTTAGTGTTTATTATAATTTAAACAGTCCGATGCAATTAGTGCCGACTATAAACGTAAATCAGGTATCTGCGAGCCCCGGCACACCCTTACTGCTTTGGTCGCAACAACTAACAACAGGGCCTGCTGTCGCATTATTGCCAACGAGCATTAAACCTGGCTACCCTGCGCCATCAAGTAATCAAGGTTCGTTGAATATCCGGGGCTTTTCTGCAAATGATTCTTCCCCCACATGGCCATTCACCTATCAAGTTACTTACTCTAACTTAGCGATTTCACCTACAAATTCCACTTCCTGGTTTTCTCAAAGTGGTGACACACAATCGATTAAACCAGCAAAAATTAAGGGTGGACTTAGCTTTTTAATTTCAAATCAATTTAGTGCGACAAACGGCTTTGTCGGGGCATTTTATTTGATAAGCGTTGGGGCGAGCGATGATCCCGAAGTTAGTGGTATTGGATTAACCTGTTCTGCAAGTGATCAATTTTGTAGCTATGTGCCTAATGGCATTTGTCTGGGTGGAAATCAATTGCAAATAACAGGTAGTGGCTGTGGCAATGAAAGCTGCGGAATAATTAGCTATACCGGAGGCTGCCTAAATTAAATAGGATTTATGCTGTTTCCTAAAGCTGTAAGGCGGAATCAGTGCGACAAGCGTCGGACCCAGCGCGGGACGGGGTTTATAACCCCGTCCCAAACGTTTTGGAAGCAATTGAAGCCAGGTCTGGCATGCTTTTTATGCCCGACATTTCAATACACCAATATCGAATAGATATTTGGTTTTTATCCCCCCATCGATTCTTCGCCAAACATCGGCAAAATGCGAAGGATGTACGCTCACGCATTGCAGCCCAGCCGCTGACCCGCTAATGTTTCAGGAACGCCAAGTCCCAGCTTCTTGGCATTTAATCAGACTAAGCCAAGCTGGTGATCAGCGTTCCAAGAGCCGTATCGGGCATGCTTTTATGCCCGACATGTATCGCTGGCTTATTGAAATCCGTTAAGATTAATCATAATTTGGACGTTCAGCATGTTACGTGTAATTGTATTTTATTCCAAGCGGTTTTTATGTCCGATTATCTTTGATGTTGTGCGTTGATATTGACGGTTTGCTTTCGCGATACCGCCCGGACAACGAACAGGTTTTATTTTTTTGTGGGTGGGGACCATGGCATTATTATTTTACATGGTTAAAACAATTTTTCCGGTGGCATGGCCGGCTTCGATTAACTGATGGGCAACAGCCGCTTCTTTTAAGGGTAACTTCTGACTGACATGCAGCTTTAACAGACCTTTATCAGCCCATTGTGCGCATTGATTTAAAATTTCCACATGTTTGTCCCGGGCTTCAGGCAAATCTCTTAGCATCGGTGTTAACATCAACTCAAAACCAATCAGTAAATTACGCATTCTGGCTTCACTCAGATTCAATTCACCCGGATCCAGCAAGGTTATCAAGCGTCCAAAATGTGCCGTCGCGGCGATACTTTCCTTAAACACCTCTGCGCCCACCGTATCAAAAACCAGATCAGCGCCTTTGCCGCCAGTAAGTTCGTTGACTGTATCGGCAAAACCGTTTGGCGTATAAATAACAGCTTCATCAGCGCCCAAGCTTTTTACAAAATCCGCTTTTTGTGCAGAACTTACCGTAGCAATGACTCGGGCACCTTTCAGTTTAGCCAATTGTATCGCCACATGCCCAACACCGCCTGCCCCCGCATGAATCAACACCGTTTGTCCGGCCTGCAAACCGCCCCTATCAAACAAAGCGCCCCACGCAGTAATCAATACCAAGGGCGCCGCAGCCGCTTCAATAAATGAAAAAGTCTTGGGACTCAAACTAACCCAGCGTTCATCAAGTACGGTATAGTCGGCATAATTACCTTGTTCGCGACCCAGACCGCCATTACAAAACCAGACCTGATCGCCGACCTTAAATTGACTGACACCGGCACCCGTTTCGACAACGATGCCGGCACCATCACACCCCAATATCGCAGGCAAGGGTTGGTCATAAAACACGCCATGACGTCTTACTTTTGTATCGACCGGATTAACGCCTGCCGCTTGCAATTTAACTTTAAGCTCTGTTGCGATTGAAATTTCAGGTTCTTGTAGTTCCTGACAGATTAAAACATCCGCTTCACCAGCGGCTGTCATTAGAATTGCTTGCATGTTTACCTTCCTTATTTTAGTTGCTATCAATCTGCCAGCCATTGCTGGCGATAATCCTGATAGGGATAGTGTTTCAATTTTTTTATTTGCCGGTCTTGATAACCATAAATATCCGGTAGATTATAGCCATTAAAGCGGTTGGCTTTAACCAGACTGTACGCGCCCACATTTTTAAAAACCAGTTTATCGCCAACTGCCAAGGGTTTATTAAAACGATATTCCCCGAACACATCACCCGCCAGACAAGTACTGCCTGCTAAAATAGCGGGGTAGTTTCCCTTGGGCTCGTGTTCATGACATTCAGGCTGGCGCTGATATTCAAACACTTCCGGATTATGATTAACCGAGGTATCCAGTATGGCAATGGTTTTACCGTCACTGACAAAACAATCAATAACCGTGGACACTAAATAGCCGGCATTGCCAACGACCGCTTTGCCCGGTTCAATATAAACGTCAAGATTAAAGTCTTTTTTTAACTGATTTACCAAGTCAATAAACGGGCGGTGATCTTTAATTTGATTAAACAAATAACCACCGCCCAGATTCAGCCAGTCCAGTTGAGCCAGGCTTTTACCAAAATAACTGCGCAGTTTCTCTACCGTCTTAATTAACGGCATCAAGTCGGTTGCAGAAAAAACATTATGGATATGCAATCCTTTAACCTGAGCAAGGCAAGACGATTGCCACAAGTCATCAATATCAACACCCAATTTTGAATAGGGTCGACAAGGATCAAACCGATCGTCTTTGAGAAAAGATAACTTGGGATTAACACGCAAGCCAACCGAGGTTTGTACAGGGCAAGTCGCTGCAAAACGCTGATACTGTGTTAACGAATTAAAACTGATATGCGTCAGTAAACGCGACATATCCTCAAACTCATCAGGTCTTATCCCTGGCGTGGTTAAATGAATGCCGCCCTGCCCTGCCAAAATCTCGTTAGCCAGTCGCGCTTCAAACAAAGAACTGACCGAAAAACCATCAACAAAGGGTTTTGCCAGCTCCAGAACCGAAGTTAAAGGCAGGGACTTGATTGAATATAAAACCTTACAGCCACACCGATGGCGTAAGGTGTTTAATGCTTTTAACGTGTTAATAATCTCACCGGTATCCAGAACTAATGCAGGCGAGGAAGAAATACTGTCTTTTATATATTGAAAATCCATTAACCGGAAAACGGGTTACCCTAAAAAATAAGTAGCCCAAATAATACACAGATTAAGCGCATTGGTAAAAAGCAATTTAATTTAAAGAGTGTAGAACAAGACTAAAATGTATAATCAAAAAATTTAAAGCATTATCCGTCATTATTTTCAAGGAAGCCCCATGTCCTCTAACCGCCCCGTTGTACTCTCATTTTCCGGTCATGACCCCAGCGGTGGCGCCGGGATACAGGCTGATATTGAAACGCTGGTGAGTCATCAGTGTCATTCAGCCAGTGTTATTACCGCCTTGACCGAGCAAGATACCCGTAATGTAAAAAAGCTGATTCCACAAAGCCCCGAAAACATTATCAGTCAGGCCAATACCTTGCTGGATGATTTACCTGTTAATGTTTTTAAAATCGGCTTAATCGGCCATCATGAAACGGCCATAGCGATCTATGCGATTTTAAAACAACATCCGCATATTCCGGTTGTTTTTGATCCGGTACTGGCAGCGGGTGGTGGCACCGAATTATCCAATGATAGATTAATTGCCACTATTGTCGATTTATTACTGCCCTGCACTACCGTCTTAACACCCAACAGTGAAGAGGCACGCAGGCTTGCTGGCTATGACGAGTTGGATGAATGTGGGCTGGAATTACTGGAGCAAGGTTGTGACTATGCGCTGATTACCGGCACACATGAATCGACCCCCTCAGTCAGCAATCAACTGTTTCATGACAACCGTTGCTGGGAAACCTATACCTGGGATCGATTGCCAGCAAGCTATCATGGTTCCGGTTGCACCTTGGCTACCAGCATCGCGGCCCTTATGGCACATGGCCTGGAGCCTATCCAAGCGGTGATGGAGGCGCAGGAATATACCTGGAATTCATTAAACAGCGCTTATCAACCGGGCCGGGGTCAGCTTATTCCCAACCGGTTTTTCTGGATGGAGGAGGATACATGAGATTTCCGGCACGAGGACTTTACGCCATTACCCAAACGGATAATAAATCCGGCGACACCATCATTAACGACGTTATTTCAGCGATTAAAGGCGGCGCGGTGCTTGTGCAATATCGGGATAAAAATCCGCTTGATGCCGTTTTTTTGGCCAGTGAATTGGTTAAAATCTGCCATCAGCATCAAGTTCCTCTGATTATTAACGATGATGTTGAGCTGGCTGCTAAAGTGGGCGCTGATGGTGTTCATATCGGCAAAGAAGACGGTGCTATTGCGCAGGCAAGAAGACGCTTGGGTGCTGATGCCATCATCGGCGTGTCCTGTTATAACTTTGTCGAGCAGGCGCTGGACGCACAAAACCAAGGGGCGACTTATGTGGCTTTTGGCCGGTTTTTTCCGTCTACATCAAAACCACTGGCGGCACCTGCTCAGATTGAAACCTTGCGACAAGCCAAGCGTTTATTGACGCTCCCCATTGTCGCCATAGGCGGTATTTTGCCGGAAAATGGTGCGCCATTACTGGCAGCCGGCGCTGATTTTTTAGCGGTTATCGGCGGATTGTTTGAGAGCCAACCGGAACAGTCAGCACGCGCGTATCAGGCATTGTTTGATGTCTGATTAAAAACCAGTCCACGAAAAGCACGAAAGACACGAAAAAAAGCAAAAAATAAAAGAAATAAAATAATTAATAGCTCTGTAGGTGGCGGTTAGCGGTTAAGCCGTACACAGAAAACTGATTAAAATTATCTAAAGCTTTTTTTTCGTGCTTTTCGTGTCTTTCGTGGACAAAAAATTAAATCTAATTCTGACTAATAATGGATTCCTTAAACCATGCTTTGGTTAGTTGGCTTTCCTGGGAGTGATCAATAATCGGTGCCGGATAGTTGCAGGACTGGTGTTTTTTATCCCATTGATGGATGGTTTTCGGTGGCAGCGCTTTAAGTTCCGGTATCCAGTGATGAATATATCGGCATTCAAGATCAAATTTTTGTTGTTGTAACCAAGGGTTAAATATCCTGAAATAGGGCTGTGCATCACAGCCGGTGGAGGCTGCCCACTGCCAATTACCATTATTGACACAGGGATCATAATCGATCAGATGTTGGGCAAAATAACGCTCGCCCCAACGCCAGCTGACATGTAAATCTTTAACCAGAAAAGACGCCACTATCATTCTCAGCCGGTTGTGCATAAAACCTGTGGCATTTAACTCACGCATACCGGCATCGACAATCGGAAAACCGGTTCTACCTTCGGCCCAAGCCTGAAAATAATCGCGATTATTATCCCAGTGCAGAGTGGCAAATTTATCCAGAAATGCTCTGCCAAAAACCTGTGGAAAATGATAAGCAATATGAGTAAAAAAATCCCGCCAGTACAATTGCCTTAACAAGGGATGTTCGCTACCCAGATCTTCAGTAATGGCATAATAAATTTCCCGTACTGAACAAGTGCCAAATTTAAGATGCGCAGAAAGTTTGCTGGTGGTATCCAACGCAGGAAAATCACGCGTATTCTGATAATCAGCCTGTTTATTGAGCTGATCAAGAATGGCAAGCGCCTGTTTGCGCCCGCCTTGAATAACATCCGGTTTGGATTCCGTTAATGATAAACCCAGCTGGTCGATAGTGAATTCAGATGCGGGTGGCAACCAATGGTTATGGGTTAATGCCTGCGGTAAGGCTACAGGAAACTGCCTGGCATTATTATAAAAAGCGGTAAAAACTTTATAAGGTGTTTGGTCGTTTTTAAGCGCTTTCTCTGGTTCATTGAGTAGCGCATCAGCAAGAATGTATAAGCTTATACCCAATTTTTTGCAAACGTCCGCCAACTCGGCATCACGCTGCCTGCTAAACGGCGTGTAATCACGATTGATAAACACGGCCTGTATCTGATGCAGCTCTAGCACGCTACGAATAACTTGCTCAGGCAAGGCATGATAAAGCCCCAATTTGCCGCCGGCTATTTGCAATTGCTGTTCAAGGTCGCTTATGGACTGCAACATAAATTGCAGTGCCGGTTTGCTCTGATAAGGATGCGGTTCTATTTGCCTAGGATCAAAAATGAAGCAGGGCAAAACCTGTTGGGAAAGTCGTAGTGCTTCATTAAGTGCGGTATTGTCATGCAAACGCAAATCACGACGAAAAATAAACAGGGAATTTGTGTAGCGGGTCATTGACGTCTCGGGTGATAAAACGGCACGGTGATTTAATAATTATTCTATCACACGCGCTTTTTGCAGTTGCAAACGTAGCGCTTCCAGTCGTTTGCGATTAACACCAAAGTCACTATGGCCGGTACGTGAGGCAGAGCGAATATGAATTAAACGCTTTTCAGCATCAAGAATGACGTTTATATCGTCCACAAACCGAAAAATCAGACTGGTTGCTTCTGCATGAAGCGTATCATTGGTTTCATGAGTAATAACCATTCGACTTTGGCTGTTAATCGCTTGTTTTAACGCTTGCCATGCCTCGCTGGGTTGGCCTTTTATTTTAAAGGGTTCAATGAAATGCTGGGCATCTTGTGCCTGACTGGAAACACAGTTAGGACTATCCCGGCAAAGTGGCAGGGTTTTTTCTGATGCTGAATTTGCCTGATTTGCTGTATTAAGTGTCATAAAAATAATATAAAAAAGGATTTTAAATGTCATAAGTCACGAGGATGCATAAAAATTCTGTAAAAAAATAGGGTTACTACCCAGTAGCTATTGGCCTCAATCATAGAACACGGATGACACTTAATTATACGGGTTTCAACGGATTTTATTTTTAGCTGAAAAAAAATATTTAGGTAATTTCATGAAAAGTTGAAAACCTTCGCTCATCCGTGTCCATCATTTAAATCCGTGTCATCTTTGTTCTATTTTTTAACAACTGAATAGTTACAAAATATTAATACAACATCACATAAATTTCAGAAGAGTCAAATTTTTGCATGACATTACGGTGGCAAAAGGCTAATGTACGCTACCTTTTATAACAACAGGAATTTTATTGGCAATGAGCCTATAACTGGTCTTTGCAGCTGATTTTATTTAAAACGAAAAATCCAACTTTTACCCGATAGGATAACCGGCGTTTTTTTCAGGATTTGATTTGCATGTTATAAAAGTTAAGGTAAATTAAGTTTATAAAGTTCTATTAAAGACAGATTTTACTTAAAACAAAAAATAATAAAATTAAAGTAGTCGTGTTATTTCTGCAGGCAGCTTTTATAAAAACAATAATTTAGGTTGAGTAATTTTTTCAACTGGGAGGGGTATTGCAGTGCAAATTAAATTTTCGTTTGATTCATCCAAGCCAATTGCTGGTGAGGCAAACATTGAAATCAACAGATCGATTAACGATGTATTTTATTATATTGGTGAGCATTTTTATGATAACTACCCTAAATGGGCACTAGAAGTTGTTGAATTTGAACCGCTGGATGGCAACCATGTTTTTGTCGGAGCCAAAGCAAAGCAAATTCGTGAAGACAACGGGACAAAAGTTGAATCGATTTTTGAAATAACCCATTATCAACCCTCTATAACGCTTATCTTTAAAGGCATCACCGAGCCCTATATACACAGTTATTTTTTGGAAAGTAGTGAGCAAAAATCCACTCGCTTGACCTTTCGTTTCGAATTGCCGGAAATTGACGTTTTTATGCGTCCATTTCAAAAACTGATTCGATCTGCCATTGAAGATGGCGCAGAAAATACGGTTGAAAATATTAAAAATTTACTCACAGTTGTTCCGAGCTAATAGCTGATCGCTCCGTAATTATTATAAGAATTGGAATTAAAATATGCCTTTTATTGTTGAAAAAGATAGCGGTCTTATTCCGCAAGTACTTTCCGCTATTTTAGATGAATGTGTCAATGGTGTTACTTTGGCGGATCCTGATTTGGAAGGATCACCCATCGTTTATGCAAATAAAGCTTTTGAGCGTTTGACCGGCTACAACCAGGAAGAAACCGTTGGTTACAATTGCCGTTTTCTTCAGGGTGACGATAGAGACCAGGAAGGGCGCTATCAAATTGCTGAGGCCATGAAAAATCACGAGGCCGTTGAAGTCACCTTGCGTAATTATAAAAAAGACGGCACCTTGTTTTTTAATCGTTTAAAAATAACCCCGCTATTTGATAAAAAACATCGGGTCATTTATTATCTGGGCGTGCAATACGATATAACGAACCAGGTTAACGCCAGTAATGAAATTAAAGAGTTGAACGATTTATTAAACGCCGGCAAGAATAAGTAATTGATGTTTAATAAAACAATGCAAACCATTAAGGCCCATTTATGAATGCAACTGATAATGCCAGCCCTGACGGTGGCATGTTTTTTAATGAAGCATTATTTGGTCTAGCCATAGTTGCTTTTATTTTATTAATCATTATCGAGAAGCGTCATCCTTTTCGTGAATTTTCTCAGAAGACATTTAAGGAATCGTTTGTTACCAATACCACTGCATTTTTGGTTAACAACGTCATTCTGACCGTATTAAGAGCCTCATCATTATTTATTGTCGCACAACAATTTGCCTCTTATGGCTTATTAAGCGGCTTGGATAATGGCCCGCTTAAATGGTTGCTGGCGTTTGCTTTTTTTGATTTGGCCATTTATCTATGGCACGTTGCCAGCCATAAATACGAGTATTTGTGGCGATTTCATAAAGTGCATCATAGTGATAAAGGCTTTCATGTTTCTACCGGCTTTCGCTTTCACGTTTTTGATTTGTTGCTGGAAATTATTTATAAGTGTGTATTTGTAGTGGTCATTGGCGTGAATGCCTATTTGGTGCTTTCTATTGAGATTGTCGAATTGTTTTTTGTGTTATTTCATCATGCCAATATTCGCATTAAAAATGAAGAGTTTATTTCACAAGTATTTATTACGCCGTCATTGCATAGAACACATCATTCAACCTTGCGTAAAGAGCACGATAGTAACTACGGGATTGTTTTTTCAGTTTGGGACCGGCTGTTTGGAACTCGACAAATAGCGGTTCCTAAACATATTGGCCTTGATTTAATTGAAGCTGAAAATTTTATACAGCTTTTTTCATTGGCATTTATTACTGAACTTAAATTCAAAAAATTATTGAGCCGGATACCTAAGGGCAGAAAACAATAGTAACTACTCAGCTGCTAAAAAATAGAACACGGATGACACGGATAAGAGAAGTTTTTTAATCTTATGAAAATAGCACCTATAAGCACTTAAGGGCTTTTTTCGACCAACAATAAAATCCGTTGAAACCCGTGTCACCAGTGTTCGATTATTGAAGCCGATATCTGGTGAGTAATTATAAGAACTATAGATAAGCTATGGCGGTTTACCCGCTTCATAGATTGACTGATTGACGTTAAATAACTTCAGCGATGATAATAAAAACAAAAAAAGACATTCCATCCAGTGAAATTACTGATCCGTTGGTTTTTAAGAATCGTCGTCAGATCATTAAAGGGATGTTGGCAACCCTAATTGCCGGTGCAGGCATTTCGCCAACATTGGCCAACAATAAATCGTTGTGGGGAGATTTGCCCAAAGGCAATTTTCCAACTGATTCTTTAACCCTTACGCCTGCCGAACTTATCAAAAATTACACGAACTATTATGAGTTCTCGTTTAATAAAGAAGATTCGACAAGCCTGGCGCAAAATCTGATTACAGACCCTTGGTCTGTAGAGATCAGCGGTGAAGTGGAAAAACCGGGTACTTATTATTTGGAAGATATTTTGCGTCAGCAGTCGCTCCAAGAATATATCTATCGTCTTCGCTGTGTCGAAGCGTGGTCAATGGTTGTGCCGTGGGTTGGTTTTTCGTTGGGTAGTTTTTTAAAAATGGTTAAGCCTTTGTCAACGGCCCATTTTGTAAAATTCACCGCCGTTTATCAACCCAAAGCAATGCCCAATCAACTGAGCAACACCATGCTGGAATGGCCCTATATCGAAGGCTTACGCATTGATGAAGCCATGCATCCGTTGACAATATTGGCTGTTGGGATGTACAGCGATACGCTGCCAAAGCAAAATGGTGCGCCCTTGCGGTTGGTTGTGCCTTGGAAATATGGCTTTAAAAGCATTAAAGCGATTGTAAAAATTGAGCTATTAAAAAGGCCGCCCGTTACAACCTGGAATAAGTTTGCACCTAATGACTATGGTTTTTACGGCAATGTAAATCCGACGGTTGCCCACCCACGTTGGAGCCAAAACACTGAGCGCCAATTAGGCGGCAGTTTTTTTACGCCACGTCGGCAAACTGAATTATTTAACGGCTATGGCGAACAAGTAGCTTCAATGTATAACGATATGGACTTACGGCATTTTTTCTGATGGTTTTACGATTCAACAACTTGTGGTCTTTAACGATAATCGCTGGTTTATTACCCTTGGTATGGCTGTTTATTGATATTGCTTTCGACAATTTAGGTTCAAATGCCATCCAAGCGCTACATATTCGCTTGGGCGATTGGTCATTACGTTTTTTATGGCTGACACTGGCTATTACGCCGATTCAAACGATTACAAAATGGCGTGGCATGACCGATTACCGGCAATTGTTAGGCTTGTATGCTTTCTTTTATGCGACTTTGCATTTACTGGCCTATTTGCTGTTGGATCATGGTCTGAAGTGGGGCATTATTGGCACTGATATTATTGAAAGTTCTTATATTTGGTTTGGAATATTAGCCTATACCATTGTTTTTTTATTAGCGCTATCATCGCCCAAATGGGCTAAAAAGCGCATGGGTAAAACATGGAAAAAACTTCATCGGTATATTTATGTTGCTGCAATTGCCGGTATTCTTCATTACTACTGGCAACTCAAAGGCAATCTGGCTGAACCTTTGTTTTATTTAATCCTGATTGTTTTATTACTGGCTTTTCGTGTCGCCGTCTGGTTTAAAAACCGTAAATTTAATAAAATGATGATCCCAACCAGTAAAAGGCTTGTGGTCGTGGCGGTAAATCCCGTTGTGATATCTGAAACAATCGCAGAACCGCAAGAGATAATCCTTAAGAGCTTAAGGAATCGGGCGCCTTAATCTGCAACCTTTTACCGAATCGACCGCAAAAATTTGAATCCCCTAGCAACAGACATGATAAAAAAAATCCCTATCGGCATTAGCAGTTGTTTACTGGGTGAACAAGTCCGTTTTGATGGCAGTCACAAACGCGATGCTTACATTGTCGGTACGCTTAGTGAATATTTTGACTTTTACCCCTTCTGCCCGGAAGTAGCGATTGGCTTAGGTATACCCCGACCTACCATTCATCTGGTAAAAACTGATGATGTCATACGTTGCGTGGGGGTTAAAGATCCGGAACTGGATTTGACAAAACGTTTACTTGACGTTGCTGCACAACAAAAAGAGCGTCATTCCGGGTTATGCGGTTATATTTTAAAAAAGGATTCGCCCAGTTGTGGTATGGAGCGTGTTAAGGTTTACTCTGGCAATCAACCGCACCGTGAAGGTTTTGGTATTTTCGCACAAGAAATGATGCGTAATAATCCGTTGTTGCCGGTAGAAGAAGAAGGACGCCTTGGCGATCCAGGCTTGCGTGAGAATTTTATCCAGCGTGTTTATGTACTCTATCGTTGGCAACAGCTATTGGCAGAAGGTCTTTCAGCTCAAAAACTGACTCATTTTCATGCCCGCCATAAACTGATCATTATGAGTCATGCCGATTATCGTGAATTGGGGCAATTGTTAGCCCGTTTAACCAAAGATAATCTGCTGGAAATTGCCGAGCAGTATATTTTACAGCTAATGAATACCCTTAAAATAGTTGTCAATCGCAGTAACCACGTTAATGTGTTGCAACATATTCAGGGTTACTTAAAAAAAGAATTAAGCACCGATGATAAATCGGAACTTTGTGAAGTGATTGAACGATATCGGAGTGGTGAAATACCGCTGATTGTACCGTTGACCCTGCTTAAACATCATTTCCGTAAATCCCCCGATCCTTATATAGAAGAATCTTATTACCTGTCGCCTTATCCGCAAGAACTAAAACTCATTAATCAGTTATAAAGTACCTTGTAAAAAATCACAGTATGTCAGGCAACGGCGTTATCGTTGCCCGACAGGGCTTTTCGTCGGCATTCTCGAACAGCCTCCCAGTACGGGATGTTATGCACTCGTCAACTATTGATCCTTTGTCAAGTTATCCACCGTTGACTGACTTGACCCAAGTGCTTTTTCAACTAAAACAGGTAAGCTTGCACCGAGATAGAGAGCTGCACCCCATGAAGTAATACCATCAAATGCAACCGCTAGTGCTGTAACCATTAAGGCACCTAGAGGAATTATTAGTGCATTTACAAAAAAGAACTCTATGTCAAGATCTATTTTTTGCGATAGAGGAGTCTTCTGTCGCGTTATTATAGCGTGCAGTAAAGGAAAGCAGCCTCCAAATAAACCAGCTAAATTGAAAACTGTCGCCTTCGTGATTATAAACCCAAGAATAAGTACATTATCAGTAGACACAGTTTAATATTGCCCCCATCATTTTTTCTTTAATTGAGGCTTTCTTCTTGTAGTGGCTTCTGGTAGTTACTAGGCGCTCGCCATTTGTTCCTCTTCGATAAAGCACAACAATTTCATCAGAATGATTTGCTATTGCAACTTCTACATCTTGCGTAGTGACTTTTGCTTCCCGGGCAACTCCCTCTATAGTTCTGAAACTGAACCGCTGGTTTTCTAAGGCCTTTCGTATCCCAGCGGATATATAGGCATTCCTTTTCTTGCCTCTTTCTATCATATATTTCATATCTTTCCTCACTCTTAACACACATAACAAGCTATAGACTTTCAGAAATTAAATCTCCAACTTTTCCAGTTTCAGCCCTTTGAAATCAGGGTAATTCAGTACAAGACTTGGAAATTATTTATCTGAAAGTGTATATCATCTAGGCTTGATTGTCTTCTTCTCTTTTTAATCTCAATTGACAAAAATAACTTTCAAATCTAGCTTTTCTAAACTGGGAGAAATACAACTACGCATATACACAGCTTACAAATAACATCAAAGACATTTGGTCTCAACCATGACGACGTGCTGCCGCATAGCTGAGCAGCAGTTGCGAATTGTGCTTTCAGCTCGTTTACCCTTAATCTTTCGGAAAATACTGCTTATGTCGATTTTTGTTACGAAGTACGGCGGACGTGCTGTCTGAGCCGATAAGTCTCGAAATGCTATTTAGGTATGAGATGTACGAGTCTGGCGAGGACGCTACCAAGTCTTTGAATCCAACTCCTCGCCGACACATGAAGTCGAGATAGATGTCTTTATGCATGATCATCGAGTTCTCCTCACGTTTTGTAGTTGCTACGATCTTCAAACGTTTCGGTCGGGGTTGCAAACCCCGACCAGCGTAAGCGTGGGAACGATGTAAATACTACTCACATTCCAAACCTTCAGCACGCTGAAATCCCCGAGGTAAATGTAAACCTCTTTTTGCACGACTGCTCGTATAGTGTTCTATATCGGCGGCTTTCAATGTTAAAAACCGCTTGCCGGATACCACTTTTAACGGGCTTTGTTCGGGTATCGCTAATACGGCAACTACAAAATCAGTGCCAGCAGCCAAATCAACCGGAGGAATCTGTATGAGTTTATTGCCTTTGCCGCGTGCCAGTGCCGGTAGATCAGCTACAGGAAAAACCAACAAGCGGCCTTGCAAGGTAACGACTGCCAACAAATCCGACTCATTACGGACAGGTACAGGCTTTAAGACTTTTGCACCCTTGGGAAGGGTAATCAATAACTTGCCCGCCTTATTTTTGCTCGACAGCTCTTTTAACTGGACTCTAAAACCATAGCCAAAATGACTGGCCAATACAAACCAGTCATCAGGATTACCGGCAAGCAAATGCGTAAACATTGAACCGGCGGGTGGATTAAGTCGACCGGTTAACGGTTCGCCTTGCGTTCTCGCTGAGGGTAAATCGTGGGCAGAAGTACTGTAAGCACGGCCTGTAGAATCCAGTAAATAAACAGGTTGTGTTGAGCGGCTTTTTACCGCATCCAGAAAACTATCCCCGGAACGGTAATTTAAACTGTCGACTTCAATATCATGACCTTTTGCCGCGCGTATCCAGCCTTTTTCTGACAAAATAATGGTTAACGGTTCATTACTGATAAGTGCAGTAGTTTGCAGAGCAACAGCGGCTATTCTTGCAACAATCGGCGAACGACGAGCATCGCCATATTGCTCGGCATCACGCTCAATTTCTTTTCTGATCAAGCGGTTTAGCAACAGCTTGGAACCCAAGGTTTTTTCCAGCGCAGCGCGTTCTTTTTCCAGCGCATCCTGCTCACCCCGAATCTTCATTTCTTCGAGCTTGGCCAGATGCCTTAACTTTAATTCCAGGATGGCTTCGGCCTGGATATCGGTCAGCCCAAACCGTGTCATCAATACCGGCTTGGGATAATCTTCGCTACGAATAATGGCGATCACTTCATCAATATTCAGATAGGCGATTAACAAGCCATCCAATATATGCAACCGGGCCAGCACTTTATCCAAGCGATACTGTAAACGTCGTCGTACCGTTTCTGTACGAAAGGCCAGCCATTCAACGAGAATATCCCTGAGTCCTTTGACTTTTGGCTTGCCATCCATGCCTATCATGTTCATGTTGACACGATAGCTTTTTTCCAGCTCCGTCGTGGTAAATAAATGCGACATAACCGCATCGACATCGATGCGCTTGGATTTTGGAATGATTAATAAGCGGGTAGGATTTTCATGATCCGACTCATCTCTCAAATCTTCAATCATGGGCAGTTTTTTCGCCAACATTTGCGCAGCGATTTGCTCCATCAACTTGGCCCCGGATACCTGATGTGGCAGCGCGGTAATGACAATATTACCCTCTTCCTGCTCATAAATAGCCCGCATTTTTATCGAACCGCCCCCGCTAAAATACATTTTCTGTATATCCTCGGCAGAGGTGATGATTTCAGCATCGGTTGGGTAATCAGGCCCTTTGATGTGCTCGAATAAATCTTCCAGGGTGCTGTCAGGCTTGTCCAACAATTGCAGACAAGCCGCCGCCACTTCCCGAAGATTGTGCGGCGGTATATCCGTCGCCATACCCACGGCAATACCCATGGTGCCATTAAGCAAGATATTGGGCAATCTTGCGGGCAACAACACCGGTTCTTTTAAGGTGGCATCAAAATTATCCGACCATTCAACCGTGCCCTGCCCTAATTCGCTTAGCAAGGTATTGGCGTAAGCGGTCAGGCGTGATTCGGTATAACGCATGGCAGCAAATGATTTAGGATCATCCGGCGAGCCCCAATTGCCCTGCCCGTCAACCAGTGGATAACGGTAAGAAAAATTCTGCGCCATCAATACCATGGCTTCATAACAGGCAGAATCTCCGTGCGGATGGTACTTGCCCAACACATCACCGACGGTACGTGCCGATTTTTTATACTTGGCAAGGGCGTTTAAACCCAGCTCGGACATGGCAAAAACAATACGCCGCTGTACCGGTTTTAAGCCATCGGCTATATGTGGCAAAGCCCGGTCGAGAATAACGTACATGGAATAATCCAGATAGGCTTTCTCGGCAAAATCCTTTAACGGCAGTTGTTCAAAATTTTCTTGTAGACCCACTTAAAACTCATCCTCTGATAATTCAACGTAAAGCGCACGACTTTTCTCCAGGCTTTCCTGGCGCATTTTCCTGCGCAATTCAGCCGCCACAAAATGTTTTTTCTCGGCCTCCGTTTCCAGCGTTAAACGCGGTACTTCAAAAGATTTACCCTGTTCATCAATAGCCACCATGGTAAAGTAGCAAGAAGTCGTATGCCTTTTCTCATTGGTTCTTAAATGCTCGGCAACTACTTTTACCCCGATTTCCATTGATGACCGCCCCACATGATTAACCCGGGCAAAAAAAGTCACCAACTCACCGACATTGACTTGCTGTCTAAAGAAAACCTGATCCAGCGCGGCAGTCACCACATAACTTTTGCAATATTTTGCGGCACAGGCATAAGCCACCTGATCCAGTAATTTTAATAACGAACCGCCATGCACATTACCCGAAAAATTAGCCATATCGGGTGTCATCAGCACAGTCATTGTTAAGGATTTTTCTTGTTTAGTCATTTTTTATCGGAAATATTGATAGAATTTTTTTGGTAAAGTCAGCGTAATGATTATTTTTTTGTCACAGTTCAGCCCCCACTTAATACGAGGCATAAAGCTAATCCTGACGCTGATTTCTTATACCGCTAGTATATCAGGATTGTAAAAAGACACGCATCCGTAGTCACTGCCATTAAGTTATAGAGACCTTCGTTGATTAAGCGACATTATTTTCTGTAGGGCGTGCCGTGCGCGCCTTGAAAAATAAGGCGCGCACAGCACGCCCTACGCACTTAATTAATTCAGGGCTCTATAAGCAAGCGTGTAACCGTTAAAGCACTTAAATTTAAACATAAAAAAAGGCAGCTATAAGCTGCCTTTTTTAACGGTAACAAACAAAAACTGCTTACAGTTTTTCTTTAATACGCGCTGCTTTACCTGTCAGGTCACGCAAGTAATACAATTTAGCACGACGGACATCGCCACGACGCTTAACAGTAATCTCGCTGATAATGGGGCTGTGAGTTTGAAAAACACGCTCAACACCTGTACCATGAGAAATTTTTCTGACGGTGAAAGCAGAGTTTAATCCGCGATTACGTATTGCAATCACAATGCCTTCAAAAGCCTGAATTCTCTCACGCTCGCCTTCTTTTACTTTAACTTGAACAACAACAGTATCACCTGGATTAAATTCAGGAATCTGTCTTAGCTGTTCATTTTCCAATACATCAATAATATTGCTCATCACCACACCCTATTCAACTTCACTTTTAAATTGTGTTAGCAGATATTCCTGCTCTGCACTTAAATTCTTTTTTTTTAATAAATCCGGCCGTCTTTGCCAAGTTCTACCCAACGCCTGCTTCATGCGCCAGCGCTCTATATCCGCATGATTGCCGCTCAATAAAACGTCCGGTACTGAACATGTTTCAAGTTGTTCAGGCCTGGTAAAATGCGGATAATCCAACAAACCATTCATATGAGAATCTTGCAGGGCAGACTCTTTATGGCCAAGTACACCCGGTAATAAACGGGTTACGGCATCAATGACTATCAATGCAGCCAGTTCACCACCGCTAATAACGTAGTCACCTACCGACCATTCGTCATCACAATCCCTATCAACAAAGCGCTCGTCAACACCCTCATAGCGCCCTGCAACCAAAATTAATTGCGAAATATCGCAAGCTTCTGATAACAAAGCCTGTGTGATTGGCTTGCCTTGTGGACTTAAATAAACCACTTTTGCCGTGCCACTACCCGCCTGCTTTGCGTCGTTGACTGCATCGTGCAAGGACTGGTATTTCATTACCATTCCCGGCCCGCCACCGTAAGGACGATCATCAACCGTTTTGTGTTTGTCGTGCGTATAGTCTCTAGGATTCCATACTGACAAACTGACTATCTCGCGCTCTATTGCCCTGCCCGTTACACCGTAACTTGCAGCTGCTGTTATCATTTCGGGAAATAATGTTACAACATCAAATCGCATGATGGTAATTAAAAGTCAGGATCCCAATCCACAACCATCCTGCCAGCTTCCAGATCAATAGCAATGATTGTCTGTCCCTGTAAAAACGGAATGACCCGCTCCCGCTCTCCTTTAACAATAACGACATCATTTGCGCCAGTTTCCAACAGACTTTCAACAACACCTAACTGAACGCCCAAATCGGTTTCAACGTTCAAACCAATTAAGTCAGACCAATAATATTCGTCTTTTGCCACTTTTGGTAATTGCTCGGGTGTTATATAAATATCCCACCCCATAAAGCTTGCTGCCTGATCTCTATCATTAACGCCATCAAGTTGAGCGACTACCGCTTTACCCTGTAGCTTTCCGTCAATAACATTAACCAACCGGGTTTCACTGTCTTTTTTTAGCAACCAAGGTGAGTAACTTAAAATATTCTCTCTACACTCCGTAAAGGAAAATACTTTAACCCATCCTTTTATGCCAAAAACGCCAGAAATTTTCCCAACGTTTATTTGTTGCTGATTTGACAACCGCTTATGCAGCTGCTTTAACGGCGTCTTTAATCAACTTTGCAACACGCTCGGAAGGTTGAGCGCCATTGGCTTTCCAATAATCAACCCGATCACTGTCCAAACGCAATCTTTCTTCATTGCCACGTGCCAGTGGATTAAAAAACCCAACACGTTCAATATAACGACCATCCCGACCGCTTCTGCTATCGGTTACAACAACGTGATAAAAAGGGCGATTCTTAGCGCCACCTCTTGAAAGACGAATGGTTACCATCTATTTTCCTCAAATATACATTTAATCATTGTTAATCTGCCTATTTTACGCGAATTTTACTATAAGTGAAGAACAAATTAGAAAAAATCAACACTTAGCCTCTTTTTTTCGCGTAACTACTCGTTAAAGCAACTAAAAAAAACTACTTTCTCATGCCGCGTACATTGCTTTTTATGCCGCGTATCATATTAGCCATATTGCCTGATTTAAACTTCTTCATCATTTTCTGCATCATCAGATATTGCTTTAAAATACGATTAACATCCTGCAACTGTTGCCCACAACCCGCTGCAATACGCTTTTTACGATTACCTTTTATCAAATCAGGGTAACGTCTTTCTTGAAAAGTCATTGAGTTAATGACGGCAATCTGACGCGCGAGCTCCTTATCATTAACCTTATCTTTCATCTCTTGAGGAATGCTGCTCATGCCGGGTAACTTGTCCAGCAGGGAACTGACGCCGCCCATACTTTGCATTTGTTGCAATTGCTCACGAAAATCTTCCAGATCAAAGCCCTTGCCTTTTTGCATTTTGCGGGCAAATTTTTCAGCTTTTTCCTTGTCAACTTTTTGCTCAATCTCTTCAATAAGACTCATCATATCGCCCATACCCAAAATTCGGGAGGCTATACGATCAGGATGAAAAGGTTCCAAGGCATCGGTTTTTTCGCCAACACCAATAAATTTGATAGGCTTGCCGGTAACATGTCGTATCGACAGCGCCGCACCGCCGCGCGCATCACCATCGGCTTTAGTCAGAATAACACCGGTCAAGGGCAAGGCATCATTAAAGGCTTTTGCAGTAATCGCGGCATCTTGCCCCGTCATGCTATCAACCACAAATAATGTTTCAACCGGGTTGATTGCCGCGTGCAGGGCTTTAATTTCGCCCATCATTTCATCATCAATATGCAAACGACCGGCAGTATCAATGATAATGACATCAAGAAATTTTTTCTTGGCTGCTTCAATTGCATTTTTGGCAATATCAATCGGCTGTTGCGACAAATCGCTGTCAAAGAAAACCAAATCAACTTCATTCGCCAGCATTTCCAGCTGCTTAATAGCCGCCGGACGATAAACGTCAGCACTGACCACACCGACTTTTTTCTTTTGATTTTCTTGCAGCCAACGACCCAACTTGGCAACTGTCGTGGTTTTACCCGCACCCTGCAAACCGGCCATCAAAATAACAGCAGGCGGAACAGCCTTTAAATTAAGACCCTCATTCGCCTCGCCCATGACTTTGACCAGTTCAGCCTGAACCAGCTTGATCATGGCTTGACCCGGTGTCAGACTGGCCTGCACGTCCTGCCCTAAAGCACCCTCTTTGACCCGCTCAATAAAATCCGTAACAACCGGCAGAGACACATCAGCCTCAAGTAAAGCCATGCGCACTTCGCGCAGCGTTTCCTTGATATTATCTTCAGTCAGGCGGCCCTGACCTTTAAGCTTTTTAAGCGTAATACTTAATCGATCGGTTAAATTATCAAACATGTCTATGTCTTTATTGTTTAATCTTAAGGAAACTACTCGCGAGTACAAATGCGCTAGGACTATTTAATCGGGTATATTACCATATACATTAAGACCTTTGCACCCGTTGCAATGACTGAACAATTAATTAGGCTAACATTACCTTAACCGACACTTTTGCCCGCTCTCACCTATAAGCCAATGAACACCACAGCAATCGCGACCCTATCAATCGGCACTTACCTGGCAAGCACCCTGCTTATTATCCGGCATATTGACCAGAGCCGCATGCATCGTGCGGCCCTTTATCTGGCATGGACGGCAGTTTGCAGCCACTTTTTATATACAGCGATTGTTTTCCAGCGCAGCAACGGCTTTAACTTTGGTTTTTTTAGCACCGGCTCACTGGTTGCGATGATTGTTGCCCTGCTTTTATTAATAGCGATGATCAATAAACCCGTCGAAAAACTGGGCATTGCACTCTTCCCCATCGCGGCCGGCATGTTGGGACTGGAGCTAAACTTTGCCCACAAAACCCAACTACTCTCCAGCTACAACTGGGCAATGAGCACCCACATCCTGACCTCCATCATTGCTTTTAGCCTGTTAAACATTGCGGCCCTGCAAGCCATTTTACTCGCCATTCAGGATCAGCAATTAAAAAGCCATCCGCCCAAACGCATCATTCAATCATTGCCACCGCTACAAACCATGGAAGCCCTATTATTTCAAATGCTCACCACAGGCATTGTGTTCCTGACCATTTCATTAATCAGTGGCTTTTTGTTTATAGAAGATTTATTTGCCCAGCATCTGGTACACAAAACCGTATTATCGCTACTGGCATGGATCATATTTACCGGCCTTTTAATCGGCCGAAAACGTTACGGATGGCGCGGACAAACAGCAATACGCTGGACATTAATCGGCTTTATATTGCTGTTATTGGCTTATTTTGGCAGTAAACTGGTTTTGGAACTGATTTTGCATCGATAAGACGGGCTGGTAGGGCATAAAAACGAGTACAAGTCGGCTTTGAGCGCAATTAGCAAAGAAAAGCATTCACCACGAAGACACGAAGAAAAGCAAAAACGGTTAACGTTCTTCTGGTTCCCAAGCTCCAGCTTCGCGAGACTGGAAGCTCCAGCTTGGGAACAGGAAATGTTTTTCATGAATGCCAGTATGCCTAAATAACAGAGGTTTTTTAGATAATGTGACAGGGACTGACCACGCGGTTTTATAGATGGGATTCTATGTCCATTCGTTTGTGAAGAACACGGACTATTTCAATCAGGTTTGCGTTAATTTCACGGTAGTAAACAATATGCTTGCCTACTTTATGCTTACGGTAACCGCTACGTATTTCGCCACAATCACGCCCTTTCAGGTGATTGGCTGCCAGAGCATAAAATGATTTATCAATCGCGGTTAGATAAATGTTTCTTTGACGCTTTCCCCAAGTATTTTGAGTATAGATGGCAATATCTTTAAGATCGGATTTAGCCTTGTTGGTAAGTTAAAACCTGCCATTAGTTAACACTTTCTTGATCAAGCTCGGCTATTAAACCTTTTAAGGAATAATCCGCCCTGCCACTTTCCTCGCCTTCTATAAGGGCTTTTTGTAAAGTCGCTAATTTCAGCTCCCTCTCTTCCAACAAGCGTAAGCCTGCCCTGACTGTTTCGCTTGCCGACCCATAGCGTCCCTGGTGAATTTGTTTGGCTATAAATTGTTCAAAGTGAGCGCCTATCGTCACACTGGTATTTTTTTGCTGCATAACCCTTGCCTCCCGTGATAAATACCAATATATATTATTTAATATCACTTAATTGGTCAAGGTCAAATTTTTCTGACTCCCAAGCTGGAGCTTAGGAACAAGTACAAGCCAGCTTTGAACGCCATTAGCAAAGAAAAGCATTCACCACGAAGACGCGAAGAAAAGCAAAAACAGTTAATGTTCTTCTGGTTCCCAAGCTCCAGCTTGGGAACCAGAAGCCGAAGCTCCAGCTTCGCGAGACACTTAACAATCAGCCATTGATCCATGAGGTAATGAATCAATCAGCGGCTTTTTGCTTAACTTACTTGCCGCCTTCTAATGCCATAAGCTGCCGCAAGGTTACGGCGATGTCCTCGCCCAACTTTGAAAGGCATTGGCTTTGGGCTTTAACCATTGCAGCATAGTCGGTGGTTGAGGCCGGAAATTGGTAGACAGAGCGTTTATCGATAGCGAGTTTATCTTTATGCTTTACAAACCACTGAGCGATTAACCGACTCTGACCGCTTGCATCCACATTAAACTCCAATATATCGATGCCGACTTGATAATCGACAACTTGCCACTGCGACCAAGGATAACGCACGATGCGATCCGTACCCAACTGACTGGGCAAGACCTTAAATAAAGCTAAAGAGATATTTTGATCCAAACGTTCTGCCCAACGGTGATCTTCGGAAAGTTGATACTGATTATCAGTGATTGCAACCACCATCTGGGGTCGATTCAGATATTCCGGAATGCGTATTGGCCCCAAACCTATCACCGGACCTTGGGTTACGACGGGAACCTGATGCGTTCTGTCCACGCCGGAATCGGCGTTAAGCCTATAAAACTGCACTGACTGACTGTCATGCGCACACCCCGTTAACAAGAGTGTCAAAACAATAATACCCGATGCAAAAACCGTTCTACTCTTCATTTCACCCTCCACGCCAAATTTCATAATAACCTTAGGCAATTTACAATAAATAAGCCTCCACTTTATAGTCTCCATACGCTTAACTTAATGGCAGTGACGTACCCGACCCTGTCAGTTTGGAATACAAACCTAGGTTTGTACTCCGGCTTTTAGGCAACTTACAATAAATAAGCCCTCACTTTATAGTTTAGTAGGGTGCGCATCTCGCACCACAACCATGCCAGAGTAGAAACCTAATAGGCACCCTATAGAAAACAACAATAGATTTTGGTGCAAATAAAACCGTTTAGTGGATGCGTTTTTAGGTGCGCGATGCGCACCCTAACACCCTCCACACCAAATTTCATAATAATCTTACTCCTTTCCGTAAATGATCGAGTCGGGGTGACGCTCAAGGTAATCGGTTAAATTCTTTGTGGATTGGGCCGCATCACGCAGCGCTTCAAGTGATTGCCATAAAGGCGCATCCGGTGCAGCAAGCGCTTCCACGGAACCCAGCGCATGATTGGATTCCAATAATACGGTGGTGGCAGTATTAAGCGTCTTCTCGCTGGAGATCAACACCGGTCGCATATCGTGGGTAAATTGTTGCACCAAAGTGCGCGTATCGGCCATGGTTCCATTCATATTGTTCAATAACGGCACCAAGCCCTTATTAAGATTGGCTACCAGTTGTTCGGTTTCAGCCAGTGTTTTGGCCAAGGCCACACGATTTTTCTTAAGCTCGTCCGAAGTCGCTATCTCTTTAATTTCTTTTAAAGTGACCGCGAGGTCTTTAACTATGTCTTCTATAGGTAATTGACGAAATTTACCCAACATTTCATCCGCCGTACTTTTAAGCTGATCCACGGTCGTTGGAACACTGGGCAACTCAGGCAGATCCTTAAAGTTAATACCGGTTAACCTAAGTGATTCACCACGAAAAAAATTGACTTCAACGTACAGTAGTCCTGTCAGTAAGCTTTGTGTTTGCAACTGGGCCTTGAGGCCTGAATCAATCAGTCGCTGGGTATTTTGCTGCCGCTCCGTCGACGATGAGGCGACTTGAAAAGGCTTTCCTGTGGCATCCAAAAGCACGGCAGGATCAATCTCGATCACCACCGGCTTGTAAATTTGCACTAATTTTTTATCAAGCTCCAGGGAAATTTCCTTGACCGTGCCAATCTGCACTCCCTGCAACTTGACGGGTGCACCAATATTAAGGCCGTTTAAGGCGCCATCGAAGAAAATAACATATTCGGTTTTTTTCTTGAGAAACTGGCCGCCACCAAAAACCAGAACAGCCACTATCAGCAGCGTAAGGGAACCCACCAAAAAAGCGCCGAGGGTGTAAGGATTAACCGGTTTACTCATAAGTCACACGTTTCCTGATTTTTTATTGCCTGGGTTACCTGATTTTCCGTTTCGCCACGGGTGAGAAAACGAATCACTTTAGGGTCGCGGGATTCAGCCAGTAGTTGTTTGGGGGCGCCACTGGCAATCATGGTTTTGGTTTCCGGATCAAGAAAAACCGAATTGGTGCCGATAGCAAAAATACTGGCTAATTCATGGGTCACCATGACGATAGTTGATCCCAAATTGTCTCGCAGACTACGAATTAAATCATCCAGTAACTTGGCACTGACCGGATCCAGTCCAGCGGAAGGTTCGTCAAAAAAAAGAATCGCGGGATCCAGCGCCATTGCCCTGGCCAGTCCCGCACGTTTCTGCATGCCGCCGCTAATCTCGGACGGATAATAATCCTCAAAACCCGCAAGCCCTACCAAAGCCAGCTTGTAAGAGACAATTTCCCGTATTCGCTGCGCTCCCAAACAGGTATGCTCGGTGATGGGCAGTGCTATATTCTCAGCCAGCGTCATTGAGCTTAACAAGGCCCCGCTTTGAAACAACACGCCCGTGCGCTTCAAAATACGTTGACGGGTCTTGTGTTCAGCGTGCCAAAGACTCTCTTCGCCATAAAAGACATCACCTTTGGCGGGCTTCTGTAAACCAATCAGGTGCATCAACAAAGTGCTCTTGCCGCATCCACTACCGCCCATGATGATAAAAATATCACCGCGATTAATCGTAAAATCAAGATCACGCTGAATGATAAAATCACCGTAAGCCATGGTCATATTTTTGATAGTCAGACTGGCAGTGGTCATGATTTAAATTCCCAACCGGTTGCACATCACCGTCATCAAGGAATCGGCAATAACAATAAAAATAATACCCGTCACCACCGCCGAAGTGGCCGCATCGCCAACCGCAGAAGCGCTGCGTCCGCATTGCATACCGCGCATACAGCCAGACAAGGCAATCAGCACGCCAAAGACGGCACATTTGACAATACCAATCGTGAAATCCGATATATGCACCGCATTAGCCGTGCGGTTCAGGTATTCCACCAACGACACGTCAAAAAAACTCACGGTCACCAGCGCCCCACCGACTATGCCCATCAAATCCGCATAAAGACAAAGCAATGGCATAATTAAAATAAGCGCCAGAATGCGTGGCAAAACCAAAAACTCCATCGGCTCAAAGCCCATGGTTTTAAGCGCGTCAATTTCACTATTGACCTGCATCGTACCCAACTGTGCCGCGTAAGAGGCACCGGTGCGCCCGGACATGATAATGGCAGCCATTAAGCCGCCCATTTCCCGTGTCATCCCCAAACCTACCAAATCGGCAATATAGATTTGTGCGCCAAACAAAGCCAATTGCACCGCGCCTACAAAAGCCAAAATCAAGCCCACCAACAGACTAATCAGCGAAACGATGGGCAACGCCGAAGGCCCGCAATCCTGGATATGCGCCCACAAATCGACCCAACGAAAGCGTGCCTTACCCCTTGTTAAAGCCAAAACACTGAGCATGATCTCGCCAATAAAAACCACTAACGCTTGCGCATCTTTATGGATGCGCAAGCCGCCTTTACCAATCACCTCAAACCACGGCACTTTAGTCACCTGCCGTCTGGCACCCACTCGTTCAGGTACGGCATAAACCAAACTTAGCAAACCTTGGATACCTTCTGGCAACGTTGTCGTATCAACTTGAATGCCCTGTTTGGCACCATAATCAATCAAGCGAATCAGCTCGGTCATCAATAAACTATCCCAACGCCCTAAAGCTTCCGTTGAGAAAACCAAGCGTTTTATAGTTGACCCATCGCCCAATTGCGCCAATACCATTTCAAGCTCAGGCGTTTTTGCCTCCAGCACCCAATCACCGACAATAGCGGCTTCCAACGTGTGCTCTTTAAGGCTCACATTAATTTCACAAGGGGCGTTGGTTACTGTCATAACAGTCATGATGAAGTCTGCGTAGAATATTGGGTTGGTTGATTATCCATTTAATTTGCTTAAATTAAAATATATAGTGATATCCAAGTCGTATGGACAGCGTTTTTCTGCCCACTTTGGTTATCAGTAACTCGACTCATGCGACCGCTTAATTTACAGAATATCCGCGTCCGGTCAGACAAGCGCCAATGGCTCGATTATAGGCATCCTGACCTGGTGCTGGAGCTGCGGGTTGACTCTGCGAATTTCGGTTATTGTCAATTTTCTGAAAGCCTCTTTTTAGCCCGCCTCCCGCAGCCCCGATAGCGGCGCCCTTACCGGCATCGCCTGCGATAGCGCCAATGGCTGCCCCCGCCGCCGCTCCGCGTGCACCACCACGAAGAATCTCGCCTTTTTGCTGAGGTTGTGGACTTGCCTGATAAGCTTGCACATTACTCGGATCAAAACCAGACTGTTTAACCGCCCACGTATGACATTCATAACGGTCTTTAGAAAGTTGATCGTTCGTCTGGCCTTTTGCAGGATACACCATCAAATCGGCTTGCGCCAAGGCGGGAAGCAATGTTGCAAATCCCAGCGAAAGCACTGCGATGAACAATTTTTTACACGATAGTAAATTCATATAATCCTTTCTTACACAGATTTAATTTCAACAGGAGACACACTTAACTGTAGTTCATAACAGGGTGATTTACGACTCCCAAAAGACAATAAATGATGCTATCCAGGAGCAAAAACAATTGTGATTATAGGCCGGCAAAAGCGACAATTCAATGCCTCTAAATCATAACAACTATTTATATTTTTAACCGCCTGCACCCAGCTAATCCTTAGCAAGGTTAAGGCTCAATTCATCCGATGCAAAAAACCTAAACGATAGCTCTCTACAAATTATAGAGACCTTCCTTGATTAAGCGACATTATTTTCTGTAGGGCGTGCCGTGCGCGCCTTGAAAAATAAGACGCGCACGGCACGCCCTAGGTGCTTAATTAATTCAGGACTCTATATTCCAGCGACTGAACACAGCAAACGCGCATCAGCCAGGGATTGTTCAATCAGGTTAACCGGCAACACCTGATTCTGGCTTAAAGATAAGGCTCGCACAATCGCCGTCACTTGATCCTGGGTTAATAGCTGTTGCGGCAAAACGTCACTGTATAACCACAAGACTGCGGTATCCGCTGCGGGAACGTGGACAAGTCCGGCAATGGCCGCCGCGTTGGCCAACAGGGAGGCGGCCAATAAATCCATGACGCCTGCACTGGCTTGCTGTTCCATTAAAATTTCCGCAGAGCGCAGTTTTGCCTCGGCCATAACAACCAGAGGATTTAATGTTTTGGGGCTTTTAACCTCAGGCTCAAACAGCAATCTGGAACCGGTAACCGGTGAGGCCGCACCCAAACGCTGTAATCCGGCGAGGGTTCGGGAATCAATAACAACAACGGGAACATCGGGCTCGGATAAGGTGTTTGCCGACTCCTCATCAGCATCGTCGGACTGATTAACAACCACCAGCAAGCCGCCACCAGAACCCAAAATACGCACAATACGGGTATTAAAGTTACGCTGAATTTTTTCTATCAATTGTCGAATCTGGTAATCTTCTTCCGTTTCGACAGTGACCGGTTTTTTAACGACTTGAGCCTGTGTTTGTTCAGCGGCATCCGGTAAAGGCACGTCAATAGCTTCTTGTATCTTATCTTCGATCCTATCTGCCGCAACACCCGCTAAATCATCTATCAAGGTTTGCAGCATTTTTTTGGAGACCCCGACCACATCCTCGGAGGCTTCAGGGCTGATCACATTATTAAACAAATCCCGTTTGCCTTTTACCAGCTTGGCAACCTGCTGTTCATAAGAGTCTTCGGCCAGCAACAAAAAAATCTGTACATTCTGTTTTTGCCCCAGCCGGTGTATGCGTGCGATACGCTGATCCAGCACCGCAGGATTCCAGGGCATATCCAGATTAATCAACACGGTTGCCGATTGCAGATTTAAACCCACGCCGCCCGCATCGGTGGAAATAAAGATTTGTACTGCATCGTCCCGCAGAAACCTGTCCATCAGTTCGCCGCGTTTATGACCGGGAATGCCACCATGCAAACGTACACAACCCAGCCCCATCGCCCTAACCAAAGACTCCACCATTTCCGTCATTAACGCCCATTGCGAAAAAATAACGGCTTTGCGATTACTTTGTAAACACAATTCTTCCAGCAACCTTGATAGTTCATCCAGTTTGGGTGAGCCCTGGGTTACTTTATCCACCAATCCGGCTGCATCACAAGCCATGCGGGCCTGTTGCAAGGCGGACATCATCCGATTTTGCTCGCCAGGCGTTAACGGCCTGCGCTTGGCTATCTGTGCCAACTGCCCTGCCGCCTGCATGGCCGAATCATGTAATTCCTTTTGCATTTTATCCAGAGGAATATCCAGCCTCACTTCGGTTCTGTCCGGCAATTGATCACTGATCAAGCTGCGATTGCGCCTTAACATCACCGACGCGATACGCCGCCTTAATTCCGACAGATTACGATAACCAATCACTTTGCCGCGTTCATCGGTCACATGAAACTCCAGCAAACATAGCCACAGCGGCCCCAGTACTCGCGCATCAACCACTTGTAGCAGACTGTATAAATCCTCAAGACGATTTTCCAGTGGCGTGCCGCTCAACACAAACATATAGCGTGAGGGGATTAACTTAATCGTTGAGGCAATTTTAGTGCGCCAATTCTTGATGCGTTGCGCTTCATCCAGAATCACCAAATCAGGTTTTAGGGTTTCGCTGATCACGCTAAGATCACGTACCGTCAATTCATAATTAACGATAAAAAACAGCGCATCAGCCCGATATTGTACAAACCGGTTTTCTGCCACACCCTGAATAATTTGCACAGAATGTGAGGTGAATTTTTCAACTTCTCTGGCCCACTGATGTTTTAACGAGGCAGGACACACCACCAGAACTTTCTTGATACCCGCATTATCAACCAGCCAGGAAGCGGCGCAAATCGCCTGCAAGGTTTTACCCAAGCCCATATCATCGGCCAACAAAGCACGGCCACGGGAGGCCAAAAACTCCACGCCTTCGGTTTGATAAGGGAACAAGCGGGCTTTAATACCCGGAAGAGCGCCATTAACCCGCATAATTTCTTGGGTAATCTGCTGAGATCGCACCACTTGTGCCGCATCCTCCGCGCATTGATGCACATAGTGCGCCGCATCATCCCCCACAAAAAAATCATCGCGTCCCAACACCTGCTCGGAAAAACGAAAAAAATCTTCGGGCAATCGACCGCTAAAAACACCGTCCTGACCAAAGAATTCTGAAAAAAGAGCCGTTAAATCTGCCTCAACCTGCGCGGTTTTATGCAAACGGATAACCGGACGAATCGCTGATTCCCAAGCCAAATACGCAAATGAAACCGGACACCCGGCTTTCTTTAGTTGCTTATAACCCGGTTTGTTCTTGGCAAAATGTAATACCGCTTCAATGTGCTTGCAAGTCCCTAAACGATTGGTCGCCAGATCCGGGCAAGTACAATAATTTAGCCGCTGATCCAGTGAGCGAATTTGTACCTGATATGATTTTTTTGTATGCGTAGCAGAAATAATCGACGTGGCCTGCCAAGTGCCAAAGCCTAAATTACCGCTGATTAATTTAACAGTGACTTCGTTTCTGCCTTTTTTTACCCGCTCTAAAATAGCCTCATCGACCGCACTACCTAAAATTTTGTCGTCGTCATAACCAAATTCTTCAGCGTAACTGTATAAAGCAGCAATGGCATGTTTGCAGAAACCGGACTCCGGACAATCACAACTGACCAGCAATTCATTGCCTTCTCCCTGCGTCAGTTCCACCCAATAAGGCTCGTTAACATCCGCATCTTCTACTTGAGCGGTTAGCACATTGTCCAGCACATCCAGCGCAAACACCCGATTATCGGAGAAATAAGCCAACCCCTGCTTCACCGTATCGTCCGAGGCAATCGTTTTTAAACGCTCGGTATCGTAGAGAAATAAATCGTTATTCATGGCAAAACAGCTCGGGCGGAAACAAAGGCTGTATTTTACCGGAGTATTCCGGTTTATGCTTAGGCATTGGCGTTTTGCCAAGATAAAAACACGCGATTGTGTTCATCAGTACCAAGGTACGCAATGCCTACCTTACATGGCGACACAAACACATTCGCGCTTTCTGCAAAAATTAGTGGTGGCTTGTCACCCTGCTTATTTTTTAGACATAAAAAAATAAATGGCTTGGCATTTAAGAACCATTTTATCGTTTTCTTTCTCAATAGCTGTGCATGTTTCCATTTTTGAACGACCCGGAGCGGCCTGCTTGACTAATTTGCCGTCTTCAATCGAATAATTAAGCGAAGCACGAAGTGTCTCGGTTCGAGCATGCGCATCAGAATCCTGAGAAATGCCCTCCATTGTTCCATCCGCTTTAAAGATCCAAGTGCTGTTTAAACTTCTTGATTTACTGCCGTCACTCTGAAGAGATTCTTTATCAATTTGCCATGTACCTAAAATATCTGCTTGAGTCAAAGGAACGTCAGCAAATGAAGAAAAAGAAAAAAGCATCAAAGCAGGTACAAAAAGCATAGTAGATCGCATAGTAAAAACCTTATGATTTGTGTTTAAGAAAAAGCATTGTAACACTGGAGCCTCGCACTCTTTTATTAATTAGCGCCCCACGATACTTTTCAACGTTGATTCACAAGAATCATTCAATAAGGGCAGTTTTTACAAGCGTTTCCACAACATGAGCCACGTTTTAAGTGATACCATTTTGTAAAGACGCAGCTATTATTTTCCATTAAATAGTCGATACCTTCGATCAACTTATCATCATTTCGATACTGGCGAGCAACAGCCATTACTTCCTGCTGACTGGAAGTATTAATGAATTCAACAATTTTTCCTTGTATCGCTTTGCTTAAGCAATTTTCACAAAGGCAATCCTGCTGAAAATCAATGGGCATAATGGCTGGATAGGCTGCGCACCAACATGGTTTCCCCGCTTGAGTAGAGCCACACATTAACTCTGCACCACAGGCTGAGCAGCGTTTACTTTGTGGGCTTACGTCAATTTTCAAGAGCTGAACCATCGACACATTGAGTCGATGTTTGTAGAGCCGGCGCAACCCATCAACTTTTTACAAGGATGAACAATTAATGCAAGCAACATTTTTTATACTTTTTGCCACTGCCGCAGGGACACGGATCATTTCTACCCACTTTTGACGGGTTGGCATATTCAAATGCTGGCGCAGGATCTTGCTTTACATTAGCGTCCGGGTGAAAACAAGCCCACCATTCCATTTCAGTGATGACATTATTTATTAACCGGCATTGACGATTCTCTTTTAATCTAGCCAGGGCGATGTCTTTATCAATTTCCAGGTACCTATCAAGATACTCCTTACCAATAATATCCTCATCTACAAGCTCTTGATCAAAGCAAGCAACAAGTTGATCATAAAATTCTTTAGGATGTATGTCGCAGCAATTACACACCACGCTAGCGACAAAGAAAGGATCTTCTTCCTGCTCAAGACAATGATCAAGTAGCCTTTGAAGATAACCGACCAAGTCCACTCGTGAAATCTGATCATTATTATAGAGAATAACCAAAGAACCTAATGCCGCACTACGAACATATTCATTAACGTCTTGATCTTCAATCAGTTGCTTTATTAAGCCAAGATCACCATTGCAAACTGAAGCCAAAATACTATTCAAATCCTCTGTAACCAAATCTCCTGTTGGATCTAAGGCCTCATCCTCTAGTCCAAGTTGACCAAAATATCGCACAATGATTGGGTAGGCTCTCTTTTCCCTAAATTGCGCAAGCAGATAGATTGCATACATAAAGGCAGGTGTATCTTCAATAAATTGGGGGTTATTGGCAATTTCATTAATGATGCTTAAAAGCGAAGGAGTGATTGCGCTCTGTTGCAAAACAGCATCTTCCAGCGCTTCCCGTGGAAAAACCGAATCATTATCCGTGTTTAATTTTGCAATTATTTGTTCTATGGTCAACATAAGATTGGCGTTTATTTAACGTATTTATTAGCAATAAAAAAATTCTAACTATTCAGCACCTCTTTAAAAAAGAGGGGTTAGGGGAGATTTTTTAAATAAATCCCCTCGGATTATTTCTGTAAATTTACATGGGCACTTGCAGCATTTTGTTCTAGCTGTAATTGGGTGCTTATCGCATTGCGCTCAAGTTGTTCTTTTGTAATTGCCGCATTACGGTCTAATTGTTCTTGGGTACTTAACCTGTTTAGATCGAGTTGAGCCTTAATTTTTGCAGGGTCTGGTTCGTGCCGAGCTTTTATTAAAGCAGCATTCTTTTCTGACTGCGCCTTTATTGCCGCCACGTTTTTATCCGACTGTGCTTTTATTGCCGTAACGTTTTTATCTGATTGTGCCTTTATTCCGGCAGCATTCTGTTCGGCAAGCGCCAATAACCTTTGATGCTCAGAAGATTGCCCGGCGACAACCCCTTGAGTCTCTTCACAATGCGATGTTGCGCCTTTTTTGTCGGCACACGGTTTATTGGCCGCCATTGATGTTAACGGGAGTAACAGGAGCATTAACCAGATTTTATTCATGGCACTAAATAAAATAATCAGCGACAAAATCTGCAAAATCATCTTGCTCGCTTTTCTTGATTGAGCTTTGCAGTTTTTTTGAAGAAATATCCTCTATATCGTCAAGACACTCTTCACGGTAGGACTCTCGGAAATACTTCACCCATTCATTTTTGCTTTTACAGAGATCGTCAAAAGAGCCCATAAACTGGAGTCGTAATTCAATTTCTCTTAAAAATAAATTAAGACTATTCAGTAAATCATCACCCTCAGTATTGGGTGTTGACTGTTCAATGAGGCTGGCAATCTCTGCCTTGACCGCTGCTATATCATCGCTGGCACCCTCAGAAAGCGCATTGATGAAATCATTTTGTATTGCTTGTTGCATCTCTTTTTCAGTCTTATACCAAAAGAAACTGCCACCCGCACTCTGCTCGTGATCGTCTTCAATATAAAATCCAAATGGAAATTCAAGAGGATTTCTTCCTTGGGCCTCGTCTAAAGAGTTTTGTAAATCTGCTTCCGTGTTCATTGGCTATTTACCTTTTTAAAATATTGTTATGATTTAGCAGACACGACAGTTTTAATGCCAGTGATTGGAATATCGCCTTTATATAATTGTTTGGCAAAGTCGGGGATTAATTTTGTCATCCTGCGTTGATAATCACCTTCCCACACTTCCTTTAGTTTATCCCTCGCCAATTCATTGATATGTGCTTTACCTGATGCGTCAATTAAAACCATTGCCGTGTCCTCTTTATCCGTTATATCATTTTTATGCGTCGTGATTGCAAAGAGGAAGTCATCTTTATCTTTAATCAGGGTTGCCAATAATTCGTCCAATAACTCTTCAAATTCATATTCATATAACTCATATTCCATTTTGCCATCATAGAGCAAAGCGTTTTGCAATACTATTTTTAGGTCATTTGCTGTTGTTTTCATGATCTTAAGATTGATTAATGTGTTTTATTCGGCTAACAAAGTAGCAATAGCTGACTTGGCATTACACTGCACACTGACTTCTGCCAGCTGTAATTCATTCAATTTATGTTTGATAGCTTCAGTGCCGTTAAAGTCAAATACTTGATAATCCTTTTTGGCAAAGGTAACGATTTGGCACTTCTTGAAGGGCTGATTTTCAAACGGCATTTTTGTAGAAGTCAGATTTAAGGGTGCAGTCCCTTCCAAACCGGGGGCATAAATCATAAATTCAGCTTTCATCGCCAGCACTGCACGATATTGATTGGCACCGGTTAAATACAAGTACCCGACTTCAACCTCTTTTTCTTTTAATTTCAATTTGTTAAACTCCTTGATTTATTTCATTCCAGATTGAACCTAATGCACGTTTTTTGGCTACAAACGGTTACTGTGCCGGTATTCCAGTTTAATTGCTTCTAAACTGTCAAAGAGCATTGGAAATCGTCCAATCTGCTCCCTCTAAATTTATAGGCTATTGATTTAATAGTATAGTAATACTGAATGTGGAAAAGGCACAATACCGTTTTACACGTCTGGAGTCCCTTATCAATCCGGATTTCTCAGATATTTTCGTTGTAAAAGCTGAGCAATATCGACTTCAATCGAGCCAAAGGCAACTATCCACACTATTGCATCGTAAACTTCCAACCATGCCGATTGCCAAGCCCAAACAATCACCATCCCAATTAATCCGGCAAAAACAATTACGGTTGCCCACCAATAACTTAGCCGGTATTTAGATACCTTATCAGGCAAGCGCACCTCCAACTCAAGCAAAATGATCAACGCAAACCAGAATACAGCATTGATTACCGCCAACCACTCATGGTCATGCACATAACCGACAAACACCAGCGCAATAACCGCGATCAAAAAGCTGCGTATCCGCTGCAATTTTTTTTCAGCCATCAGAACAGCACTGTTTGCTTCCAACTCATACAGCACCAGCAACATCAGCCAAGCCAAGCTATCAACCGCGCTAATCAAGGTATCAACCACCGCATAGATAACAACATTAAGTGTTATTAGCGCGACAATGACTAACTTTAACGTGGGATAAGCAATGGATGAGAAATACTTAAACCCAAACATCTGTAAATTCATGATCCCGCTCAGCTGTTAATTTAAAAAAGTCGGAAGTATTCAAGCCCCCCCTTATGTTATTTATCGTGCAAAGATCTCATTGTGTTGACGTTCGATACCTTCGGTTAAATTGATGCCTTCGTCATTGAATAGATCGCCGGTAAAAAACAAACGCATATTGATGATCCACGCAATTTTTTTAACCTTATTATTTTCTATAATGATGGTTGACAATTTATTATCGTTATTAACAATCGTCTGTACAATTGTTTTTGGGTTATTAAAGTCTTCTTTTAGCGCTCCAGACACAATATGCTGAGCCGATTCCATTGTCAGTACTCGATCATCCCTATGAATTAGCTCGGCGTTATTGGCATTTTTAAGTGACTGCGCATCAAAATAACCAATATCGTAGACAATCTTAAACAGTACAACCATCATAATCGCGCCACCAAAAACAGAAAGACCAATTTTTAATCGCCTTCTAACACGAGGATTTGATAATTTTTTTTTAATAACACGAATTTTCATGGCTACTCTATTATGAATATAATTAAAAAAGGTCAGCTGATCCGCTGCCCATCACCCACTGTTAACTTTATTATAAAAGAACAGAGATAACAAAGTTATAAAAGGACAGTATAGTCAACTCCAAAATGTGGACAGTCGATTAAGGTAACTCGCAATAAATACCCAATTGTTGCTTGACTCTGGACGCTACGCTTATACACCCTTATGTAGGACTAACGCATTAATAGTCTATCGATAAATTTGTGGAGGTCAGGCTTTGCCTGACTGTCAGGCAAAGCCTGACCTCCAGCGCTCGAAAAGCCTTATTCCGGTCTATGCAGCCGCTCTCTGCTGAATAGCAATCAGCACTTGAACCATTTTATCCACCTTGGCGGACGAGAATATACCTTCCGGCCCCTGCGGGTTAATATCAGTAAATGGCGATTCATACAACCGATCAGGTTCCATCACCCCATTTTCGGTGAGATATTGCACAACAAGGTCGATAAATTCAATTTGATTCGGTGTGGCTGTGGTGCCGGAGATGAACTCGCTGAATGCTTGGGTAGCTGTCTCCCTGTCCAGTCCTACCAAAGACCGGATAAACATGCCCAAGCCATGACTTTGCTCCTTCGCCAAGTTGATCAGCTCCATCGAGCCACCGGCGTCGATGAGCATGTGTTCCAATTCGGTAAGGTCTGACGGCGTTAGCGGCTGATTACGGCGCAGGCGTTGCAGCGAGAGGTGGCTGTCATGCGCCCTGAGAAACTGACGGGCTTTCTCCCTGAACTTCGCCAAATCCATACCCGTACCGACTTGAGGCAGATCAATCGGCGTTTCATCGCCCAGCTCATCCTTAAAATCCGTATAAACAACGATCTTCTTGGCTTTTTCAATCAGCTTAACCAATGCCCGCAGCTTTTTACGCATCACTTCCAGCATGGCAACCGTCACATCCTCCCACCACTCGTCGCCGACAATAGCCTGTATCAGTTGCATCTGGGCCTTGATGGCAGGAATGGCGTCTTGTTCTTCCAAAGCGCTGGCAATCGCCTGAATCTTCTCCCGAAGACTTTTGAAATCAGGCTTGGCCTGAAGAATGGCCAGTTGAGTCCGCAGCACCAGCATATCAAAGCGCTTGCCGTCTTCGTCCTCATCGCCCAGTTCTGTTGGCAGGCCTGCCACGTTATCGGCAAGCTCGTTAAAATCATCAATACCCAGCACCTGCCACGACCCGGGGTTAGCGTATTTTTCTACCGATTTGCGCTGTGTCCGCACCACAAAATTATCAAGGTTCATGGCTGCAACGTTCCGGTGCAAAAAGTCAGCCGTTTCCTCCCGTAACTGTATTTCATTAAAGTGATACTCAGCCCGTTCAGCGACTTGTTGACCGGCTTCACGTTTTTTATCCAGCTCGGCAACCATCGCCAGTCGTCCCTTAAATAATCGGGTGCTTAACGATTCGCTGGACGAGCCCTCATAATGATCCGGATTCTGGCTAAAAAACTCAAGGTTTTGGCAGTAATCAAACAGGTAGAAAAACTGTTTATGTGCTCCCGGCCCGAACAAATTTAGACACAAACGTGTACCTCGCCCCAGCATCTGCCAGAACTTGGTTTTTGAGCGAATGATCTTAAAAAACACCAGATTGACCGCTTCCGGCACATCAATTCCGGTATCCAGCATATCCACCGAGATGGCGATATGCGGCATTTTGTCCGGGTTGGAGAAGTCATCTATTAGAGTTTGTGCATACTCGGTCTTGTAGGTTATCGCCCTCGCAAAATGGCCTTTATAATGCGGATAATTGATGTCGAAGCGCTCGGCAATAAAGTCGGCGTGGGCATTGTTTTTGGCAAAGATGATGGTCT
>Ga0208103_1000133_pt1 | contig 40717 bp, 25 predicted proteins | sample CryBogmetaGMA75M_FD_184550 | JGI IMG/M metagenome (GOLD analysis project Ga0208103, IMG submission 184550) | Freshwater microbial communities from Crystal Bog, Wisconsin, USA - MA7.5M (SPAdes) | ecosystem: Environmental > Aquatic > Freshwater > Lake | place: Crystal Bog, Wisconsin, USA... | reverse complement strand
AAATTGGTCATAATTTGCATCGGAGGCATCGTTATAATAACTTCCCGGTCCGAGGAAGCCCATTTTCCAACCTCTCAGGTCGTTTGCCCCGCCGGCGAAAAAGGCTTTTTCAAAAGGCAGGGCCACTGAATTGCCATAAGCAATACCGATACCGGCATAGAAACGGTATACAACTGAATGTTGGTTCCCGAACTTCTCATAATAGCGGAAATCAAAATCGGGGCGTACATACTGAGCATACTGAATGTTCAGCAAGGTATAATTACCGGTACTGTTTTTTGGGGCTTTAACCAGGTTATCGATACCGTATAAAAGGTTCCCGCCTGTCTCAAAGTTCGACCTGATATAAATATAATCGTTGAGGAGGTTGAGTTTCTGGCTGGTGTATTGCAGGGTGTATCGTAACCCGGCAACCAGATGGTCGGTATACTGGTATTTTAACCTCTGGTCGGTGAGTGAATTAAGATAATCATTGAAATATTCATCTCCGAAGACTTTCACGAGGGCGATTTCAACAGGGTTAAAAGTCTGACTGAGCCGGTTGTTCTGAACCCAGGTATAGCCGAAAGTGGCGTTCGTGATATGACGGTCGTAATCCTGCTGCCGCTGGAAATTATATCCTATGCTGATCGTTGTTTTCGGCTTCAATTTCTTCGATATTTTTTCCGGTTTTATCGGAAAAAGAAACTGTGGGAAAGTGAGGCTGGCGCTTACTCCGATCTCGAGAACATTGAATATCCTTTTTGGCAGGCTGTCATACAGGGGAGGTTGTGTCTGGGCTGAAATATTCAAACCCAGTCTTAACAGCTGGGCGCCCCTGAAGATATTCCTGTTCGAATAAGTAAGTCCTCCCTGTAAGCCAAAAGCTCCGGCTGAGTTGGTGCCATCAGTGGAAACGCTGAAGGCATTGCCGGCTGATCTTGATAACTGTACATTGCAATCGATGGGATCGGAATTCTTCTTTGTTGAATCTCTTATTGATTTAGATGGAGAAAAGTTCATGTTAATATATTTGAAGACCTGCAGGTTGGCCAGGCGGCTGTATGTCTGGTTAACAGCATCAAGACTGTAGTAATTACCAGGCTCCACAAAGATTGACTGGGCAATGGTACGGGGTTTGATTGACATTTTTCCATCATACAGAAAATAGTAGCTGTACTTTGATTTTTCTTTTTTGGGCCCCACAAACTCTACAAGCAGTGTGTCGTAACGAACCGAGTCACCTGCCAGATGATCGAATTCCGGATAAATAAACAGCCTGTTAACATAGTATCGTTTATGAGGAAGAGTATCCATTATTGAACTATTGGTGAAGGAAGGAATCACAGGATTGGAGATTTCAACAGTTATATCCAGTTTATGCTGGCCCAGTGTGCTGTCGACACGGTATGCAATGTAATTCGTTGTGAACCGGAAAAATCCATAGTTGTTCAGGCTGGTGGCAATACGGCTGCGCTCATCATCAAGTTTGTAAGCATCATAGTTATTGCCGGGTTTGATAAGCGAGCGGGCAGTATCCTTAAAAACGAACCTGGCTAACAGAGTATCCGGGATAACATACCCGATTTTCCTTGTTTTATAAGGCTTTGATGTTTTTACGTGGTAATGAACTGTTGCTTTTTTCTTTTTGATAACGACGGAATCCCTGACGGAGGAATTAAAATATCCTTTGTTGGCAAGGTAAAGCACCATCTGTTTACTGGCTATCACAGACATCCCTGAGTCGAGCAGCACAGGAGCTGCTCCTGCTGAATTCCTCAACCATTTCTTAAACTTTGTATCCTTACCTTTGCAGCCCATGTTATACAGGGCGATGTTCGACCTGAACAAGCCGAACAATTTTTTATTCGGCTGCTGCTGAAGGTAACCGCTCAGGTCATCCGCAGTAACCTTTGGTGTATTTATATGAAATTTATTCTGGATAAGAAGATACTCCTTTGGCCCGAGGTTTTTTGTGACATTGCAAGCCGCCAGGATCACAAGAATAAAGGAAAAACAGATCCACTGGCGGATTGGTATTGGCTTCAACTTAAAGGAGATTATTAATGACAAACAAAAGTAAGGAGAATTACATTAGGGCGATAATTCCGATAGATGCTTTTGAGGTATTAAAAAAAGTCGTACTTTTGCACCCTCGAATTAAGGGAGCATAGCTCAGCCGGTTCAGAGCATCTGCCTTACAAGCAGAGGGTCACAGGTTCGAATCCTGTTGCTCCCACACTCAAAATCAGCCACTTACATATAAAAATGCAGGTGGCTGATTTTTTTTAAATCCCCGCGAACGCATTTCCATCTGCCGGGGCGGGATTCTTCCGTGTATCCGTCCTGCTAAGTTATTATTTAACCTCAGGCAGCCATTCCGCTTTTAATACGTTCTGGCGGGTGTAAAATTTACGGGCGGTTTGCACCAGTTTTTCCGGGGTAAGCGCTTTCAGCCGTTGATCATAGGTGATAATCCTTTCAGGATCAGTCCCGTAGAGAAATGCATTTTGGAGTCCATCAAGCCAGTAGCTATTGGTCCTTATGTTCACTTTGAAATGTTCGAGTGCCGGTTCACGAACCCTTTCCAGATCTTTAGGTGTAATGCCGCCATCAACTTTGGCGCTTTCGATCAGGCCGAGGAAAGCGGTATGAACTTTTTCAATGTTTTTAGGACTGCAGGGGAAGCGGGATTGAATGATAAATTCTTCCCTGGGGACTTTTGTAATTGCGCCTCCGCATCCTCCGCCGTAAATGGCACTCATTTTTTCACGGATAGTGTCAACGATTTTATTGTTAATAACAGCATTCAGCTGCGAAAGAAGAAAGTTGTCATCAGGGTTATAAGGCATTTTCCCGGTGAAAAAATGTGCAAGCATGGCTTGTTGTTCCGAACCTTTGTTCAATGTAAAAGAATGATCACCCTCTATCGGTATAATGCCGAGGTCCTTATAGGTGCTGATTATTTTACCTGACGGCAGTGAAGCCAGGTATTTTTCAATGAGCGGAATGATCTGGTCAAGAGTAAAACTGCCGACAAAAGTATAATACATGCCATTTGCATTGCATAATCTCTGCTTGTAAAAATTTACGGCATTGTCCATTTTTATCAGATCATAGATTGAGGGGTTCTCAATAAGATGCGCTCTTTTATTCCCCCGGTAGAAGGTATTGTAGGCAGTATCCATAAACAGATACTGAGGATTTTGCTTTATCGATTCAAGTTGCTGTTTCTCGCGGCTGACGAATGAGTGAAATGCTTCGGGATCAATCCGGGGTGATGTGCACTTCAGATAGATCAGCTGAAACATGGTTTCCAGGTCCTTGATAGTGCTGTTGCCATCGAGGTACTCGGTGTATATTTCAACTGTGGGTGTGACGGAAACCACCTTACCGGAAAGGAATTTGGTAAGGTCTGAATTTGAAAAATCGCCGTAACCCATTTCTTCCACGAGGTTATTTGAAAACTGGGCGCTTGGATAGTCGCTGGCTTCATACAGGCTGTATCCGCCAAACCGGGAACCTTTGCAAATGATTTCATCATTTTTAAAGTCGGTTGGCTTTAAGCAAACAGTCACTCCGTTGCTTAGCGTCAGGGTCGTAGTACCGAGTTTTTCGTTCTTTTCAGTTTTTGTGATAGTGCCTGGTTTGGGTTCAGCCTTCAGCAAGGAAGCTGCAATCCCCTTTTCCTTGTATGGTTCAACAGTTTTTTTCAGCGCATTATCGATCCATGATTTCAATTGTTCGTCGGTGGGCAGGCCGGGCTGGGTTTTAGCAGTTACATAACAGAAATAGTTATCATTAAAGGTGATTTTTTTCCTGATGCTGTCAAAACTCTTCAGTTCGATCAAGTCAATGTTCTGCTTTACAAAATTATACTCCCATGCAATACCGGGTATGGCTTCGTTTTCGTAAAAATTCGAAGTGAATTCCCATATAAAATTTCCTGATTCTGTCTTATCCCGCTCATTGTAACGTTTTTCATAATCGGCCAGCATCATGGCTTTTGCCCTGATCAGCTCATCCTTTATAAAGCCGAATTTTTTTACACGCATACTCTCAGTCATTAATGCTTCTATGGCTGACTGCATCTGGTGGTTACCGCACATTGCACTCGCAACGAAATTTTCAAACCCTCTGCCCCAACCTCCCAGATAGGTATAGGCGTATACAAAAGGTGGATTGGATGTGTTTTTCAGTTCATCAAGCCTCATCGACATCATGCTGAAAAACAGGTTATTAACGATACGGTTCAGATAATTGCCTTCGGTTATCACCGGATGACTGGGCTGAGCGCTGCAGACTATCGAAATCTGAGTGGCATTGGCTTCCGCATCGCTTACCATCATGGCCTTGCTTGCCATAAAGGGCTTCACTTCAAAAAATGCCTGGCGGGGACGGGGGTTTGCCGGGTTCTTAAAATCTCCGAATTTTGAAACTATCATTTTTTCGGCTTTTTCCACAGGCATATCGCCCACTACAACCACCGCCTCCAAATTAGGACGATACCAGTCGGCGTAAAACCTGCGTAACACGGAATAGTTGAACTTTTCAATGATGGAGTCGACTCCTATGGGCAGGCGATCGGCATATTTTGAGCCATTCATCAAAGAAGGCAGCCATTTCTTCATCATACGGTCATTTGCCCCTTTTCCTATACGGCTTTCAGCAAGTATAACCCCACGTTCCTTGTCAATTTCTTCGGAAGTCAGCAGGGCTGACCCGCTCCAGTCGGAAAGAACGGTAAACCCGGTTTCCAGTTTATTCGTATCATCGCTGGGAATGGGCAGCATATATTGTGTCTCATCAAAACCGGTGAAAGCATTCAGGTCGTTACCAAAACCAACACCAATGCTTTGCAGGTACTGTACCAGTTCATTAGCGGGGAAATGCTTTAAACCGTTAAAGTTCATATGTTCCATAAAGTGGGCAAGCCCGCGCTGGTCATTGTCCTCAAGAATGGAGCCCGCATTTATCGCCAGCCTTAGCTCAACTTTCTTTTCGGGTTTCTGGTTGAATTTAATGTAGTATTTCAATCCGTTCGGTAATACACCGATTTTAACATCGGGAGAAGGAGGAATGATCGCCTTTGGATCATACGTTTTTTGTGCAACGACTGTGGTCAAACACAGTGTAAATGACAGAAAGAATAAGAATACCAGTTTTTTCATAAGGATAAATGATTAAAGAAAGAATACAAAGACGTTTAACAATTCAAATATACATCCATATTTGATAAAAGTCAATATGTTACGGATAACAATATATAACAATCTTTCTGAAAGAAAAAATACTTAATTTTAGCCTGTGAAAAAGCCACCTTCCAGTAATTATATAATGCAGGTCTACTATACCGACCCGCGTGAGGAGATGCCTGGTTTTATCCCGCTGTCATGCAAACGGATTCTTGAAGTTGGCTGCGGTGAAGGAAATTTCGGGATGCTTCTGAAAGAAAGAGAAGGAGTTGAAGTATGGGGCGTGGAATTGTCGGAACCTTCCGCAGCGATCGCTGGTAAAAGGCTTGACAGAGTGTTCCCGGGTGATTTTTATGATAATTATCAGTATCTGCCTGAGAAATATTTCGACTGCCTGGTTTTTAACGATGTTCTTGAACACTTCACCGATCCTGACAGGGTACTTGAGATGTGCAGGGAAATTCTGTTACCTGGTGGCTATATTGTAAGCTCAATTCCAAATGTACGTTATATCCGCAACCTTTATGAAGTTCTGATCGAAAAGGATTGGGAATATAAAGCCGGGGGCATCCTCGACAGGACTCATTACCGCTTCTTCACTCAAAAAAGCATCATCAGGATGTTCAACAGGGCGGGATATGTCATAGAGAGCTGCACGGGCATCAACCCGACCAATAATTTTTTGACCAGATTGCTGGGGATTATCACGTTTGGCCATATGTCAGATGTGAGATTTCTTGAATTTGCTACAGTTGCCCGCTTAAACTGATATCTTGACAATCAATGTTTAAGAACATTTCAAAGCTGGTTGCAGGAACATTCATTGCACAGCTAATCACATTTCTTGTTGCCCCGGTAATAACGCGTTTATTTACCCCTTCAGATTTTGGCGCTTTTACCTTTCTTATTTCAATTGCGGGGGGTATCGGAATGGTTGCCACACTCAGGTACGAGATGGCCATAATTCTCCCGGCCGACGACAAAGACTCGATCAACCTGGCCTTTCTTTCACTGATCATCGCATTATTCATCTCGATTATATCAACTGCCATCCTGTTTATTGCTGACCGGCTTTTTTTCCCCGGTATTATTATGAACCCCTTGTATCGCAATTGGATATACCTGCTCCCTGCCCTGATCTTTCTGATGGCAGCAAGCAGTGTTTTCCAGCAGTGGTACAATCACAGGAAGGAATACAGAACGCTGGCATACTCGAAAGTAATCACTTCGGCAGTGAACAATTCCACAACACTGTTGATGGGTCTTGCCGGTTTTGGAGCATTGGGATTGTGGTTGGGGAACTTCGCCGGATCTCTGTTCGTCATCCTTTTTTTTGCTATTCTTTTTTACTTCCGCTACCGCGGAAACCTGGGGTATTTTGACATTTCATTGCAAAAAGTCCTTGCTGCAAAATACAAATACCTTCCCATGGCCAATACGCCACAGGTGATTGTGGAAATGGTTCAGTCATATGGCATCATATACCTGCTGAAGATATTCTTCGCTTCTTCAGTTTTGGGATTTTTTTCGCTGTCACTTCGTCTGCTCCAGGCTCCAATGTGGCTTGTCGGCATTTCTATCGGACAGGTTTTCTATAAAGAAGCATCTGAAAGATTTAAGAAAGACGGGAACCTGATACAACCGGTCATGAAAACGATCAGAACGTCTGCAATCATCGCTTTACCCGTATCTGTCATCCTTTTGACAATAGGCCCATGGCTGATTGGCCTGATCTTCGGCCATGCATGGACCGAAGCAGGCCGGTACGCCCGAATACTGGCGCCATGGATGTTTTTTGATTTTGTACGTTCGACAATCAGTCAGACCCCTCTCATCATACGCAAAGCCAGGCCCATGTTCTTTATCGCTGTGCTCGGCGCTATGTTTATCATCATTCCCATTGTTGCAGGGGGGATTTTTTTCAGGGACCCCTCAATCGGATTTATCCTGCTTACGATAACCCATAGTTTGTATTCTATTGGAGTCATTGCATGGATCATCAACATAGCGAAGAAAAGCAGTCAAAACACGGAATGAATGTGCTTGCTTCATTTCGGTAATGCCCCGAAAATCTTTTTTATGGTTTTGTGAAATTTATGAAAACCGCTGACCGGGTCGGCCCACATCAGTATGCATTCCTTATTTATCAGGTTGACCTGCTTATCTTTAAGGTAATCAAGCGTCTCCGTTGTATCCGACATTTGTTGGATCCAGATATTGTTTATGCCTTTCTCAATGGCTTCTTTCACAATTTCCAGCGTTTTAATTTTAGGCGTGACGATAAGCAGGTGCCTAACATCTGCAGGAAGGGCCCTGACCGAATGAAAACACGGCTGACCATCAATGAAATCAATACCGGGGTTAACAGGGTAAAGTTCGAATCCTTTCTTTTTCAGGTCAGTGAATACAACATGGCCAAATTTTTTCGGGTCGCGGGAAACACCTGCTATTGCAAGTTTTTTGCTTTCAAGAAATGCTTCAATTGCTTTACGGGATGTTTTCATAAAAACTTATGTTACAATGGTTACTGACCCGATAAATTAAACCTGTCGGGATGTTTGGCCTGCATTCCCCTGTAAAAGTCCTGAATTATTTTCAGATCCTTTTCGAAATCCCCGCTTGGGATCATTACAGGTCCTATTCCGCCGGATTTCTTTCCATAATCAATAAAAGAACAGGCGATAGGGACCCCTGCTTCCAGTGCGATCATATAAAATCCTTTTTTCCATTGAGTCACCTTTTTTCTTGACCCTTCGGGTGTTATCACAACGTACAGGGATTCACTGGAGTTAAACATTTCCCTAAGCTGATCTATCATATTGTTCTTTTTGCCCCGGTCGACAGGTATCCCTCCAAGTTTGTCGATCAGCCATCCCAGCGGGCCTTTAAAGGCTTCGGCTTTGATGAGGAAACGTATGTTCACATCGGCGACGTGAAAGGTTATCCATCCTATCACAAAATCCCATGAACTGGTATGGGGCGCCGATATGATCACCGCTTTTTTAATGTCAGCAGGCATTCTTCCATCGGTTTTCCATCCCATGAATTTCAGAACAGATCGCCAAAACCAGTGGTTCATGATCTCAGGGTTTTACTGAATCCGGTGGAAATATAGTTTTCCAGGCTTTTGCAAACATCGGCGGCAAAGGAAATCCCCGATCCAATCATGGCCCTGATATTTTCAGGAGTCAGGTGATCTGAACCGGCTTCTGTGAGTCCCAGTCCGACAAGGGCATAGATGATTCCTGCATTAAAGGAATCTCCTGCCCCGATAGTACTTGCAAGCGGTTTTACAACAGGAATATTTACACTTGTCTTTTTATCGTTAAACCAGGCGATGACACTTTTACTGTTTCTTGTAATGATGACATTTTCGCAGCCAAATGAGCTGAGCGTAATTCTCACATCATCTGGTTTCTGTAATCCAAAAACAGTGAAAAAATCCTCGTCAGAACCTCTGACTATATCGGCAATTGAGATGTTTTCAATGATCCAGGACCTGGTCGTTTCCAATGTATGAATGTGGGATTTTCTGAAGTTCGGATCATAGATGATGAGGGTTCCCTTAGCCCTGGCTTTTTTTACCCAACTTACGATTTTTCCCCGTATTCCCGGACTGATCGAATAGATTGACCCGAAAAGGATCACATCTCCTTTTTTAACAGTTGGCAACGGATCCTTCATCCTGATCCGGGGGTACAAAGTGTGAAAGGAATAGGAGGCATTGCGCTTCTTGTCAAGGAATGCCAGGGCAAGTGCCGTTTTTCCATCATCATATCTCCTGATGAAATGTGTTCCCACATTATTTTGTTTCAGAAAATCATCAATGATTTTTCCGGGCTGGTCTTTCCCGTATTCACTTACAAATTCAACTTTCAAACCGGCCCTGCCGAGAGATACGGCCGAGTTAAGTGCGGATCCGCCGGGTGTCGCGGATACAGGTTGTCCATCATTAAAAATGATATCCAGGACAGTTTCGCCAATGCAAAAGACCGTTGCCATTTCAATAGTCGATTTCAAGATCCAGTTCGTCTTTGAGTTTCAGTAAGGCGGGATTTTTTGAAGCCATTTGTTCAAATTTGTCCTTGTCGGTATAGGGCCTTTTTTTTCTGCTGTTCTCCTCCACTTTTACTGTCAGATCCACTTTGTAATTATCAAGCCTGGACCGAAGAAACCCAAGCATTTCAACTTTTCTCTGGAAAAGATCAGTTTCGAGCAACTTGTTTTCAAGCTTGATCTCAATACTGAATTCGTCTTTCAGAGCGGGGATACATTCTTTCAGGCTGCTATAAAGATGAGGTGCGTTGCTTTTCAGCCCTTCCACATAATCCTTCCAGGCTGCTGCCAGTTCTTCCTGTGTAAATGCATTGGCCCTGTCGTATATTACTGAGTCTTCCAGAACTTCTGAATTGCTTTTAACAGGTTTGACGTCCTGTTTAATTGATATGGTACCTGTGACATTTTCCTTCAGGTCCCTGAGTTTAACCGGGGTAACCGAAGCTGCTGTTGCTGCTGTTACTGCTGTTGCTGCTTTTGTTGCGGCTGTTGCTGTTGTTGCAGCTGTGGCTGTTGTTGCTTTTGTTGTTGCGGCTGCTGCAGGGCGGGGTTTTTCAGGGGCCGGGGTTTTTTTTTGAGGCTGATTGGCCTGGGTGCACATCTGCATCAGCGACAGTTCAAGGTGGATACGCTTGTTGTTGCTTGTTTTGTAGACCAGGTCACAGCGGTTGTTTATGTCGAGAAGTGTGAGCAGTTGAGAAACCTCGAAGCGGGCAGCCTGTTCCGCATATTGACTTCTTATCGACGGGGCTGTTTCCATCAGCTTAACTGTGGCCGGGTCCTTACACACCAGGAGGTTCCTTAAATGCTCAGCAAACCCGATGAGGAAATGTTGTCCGTCAAAACCTTTACCTATGATATCATCTATTGTCAGCAGTGTTCCCGTGATATCCGCATTCAGGATCTGGTCACTTATGCGGAAGTAATATTCATAGTCAAGTACATTCAGGTTTTCAATAACTGTAGAGTATTTCAGATCATTCCCGGCAAAACTGACAAGCTGGTCAAAAATCGAAAGGGCATCACGCATGGCACCGTCGGCTTTCTGGGCGATGATATGCAGGGCGTTTTCCTCAACGCTTATATTTTCCTTGTCAGCCACAAACTTCAGGTGACTCACCATGTCATCCACAGTGATCCTTCTGAAATCAAAGATCTGGCAACGTGAGAGAATGGTAGGAATGATCTTGTGTTTTTCGGTGGTGGCAAGAATAAATTTGGCATAGGGGGGAGGTTCTTCCAGGGTCTTCAGGAAAGCGTTGAATGCTGAAGCCGAGAGCATATGAACTTCATCTATGATGTAAACCTTGTATTTTCCCATCTGGGGCGGGATGCGTACCTGGTCAACCAGGGTCCGGATATCATCCACCGAGTTATTTGATGCACCATCAAGTTCATAGATATTGAACGAAGCATTCTCGTTGAATGAGATGCACGACTGACATTGATCACAGGCTTCAGCCGAAGGAGATAGATGTTCGCAGTTTATGGTCTTCGCAAGAATACGCGCACAGGTTGTTTTGCCTATTCCCCTGGGCCCGCAAAATAAGAACGCCTGGGCAAGCTGATTATGCCTGATAGCATTTTTAAGTGTTTTCGTAATCGTTGCCTGTCCAACAACGGTATCAAAAGTCTGGGGCCTGTACTTTCTTGCAGAAACAATAAAATTATCCATAAATTCCCTTCAGATCGGTTCATTAAACCTCCCGCGTAAATCCCCTTGCCGCGTATTGGGCAACCCGGATACGGAGCTTGCCAGGGAGGTCATTCTGTTGATTTATGTATCAAAAGTACGAAAGTTTTCGTTTTTTCCTTAATTTGGTATCATCAAAAACCCTGAATGATGATCCTTATCTATACCTCATCCGTACCCAATCGTTTAAGGTATATAAGCAGACTCTTATTTTTTGAACTGCTGGGCATGGAATGTGCTTTTACAACTTACAGGGATGAATTTTCCTCATATCAGGGGCCAAAACTTGTTTACGCTCCCGCACCTCTTGATGGTGAACTTTTCATTGAATCAAAAAGTCTGTTGTTCGAGGATACTGTATATCCGCTTGATCCGGGGATCAGTATTGAAAACGATATACCGGTTATCTTTCCAACGAATAATGAACGCTCTGCACTATCCTTTGATCCCTTTGCAGCCTCTTTCTATATGGTGAGCAGGTACGAGGAATACGAACAACATAAACATGATAACTTCGGCCGTTTTCCTGCCCAGGCATCAATTGCAATGAAGGGCGGGTTTCTGGAGATCCCCGTGGTGCATTTCTGGACTGACATGCTGGCCGGGGCGATAGGAAGAAAATTCCCGGGCTTGACGGTCAAAAGGCCTGATTACACTTATATTCCCACTATTGACATCGACCATGCCTTTGCATTCAAAGGTCGTAATTTTTATAGAACCGCGGGAGGAATTGCACGTTCGGCGATGAACGGACGATTTTACGAATTGCTGACAAGATTTAAAGTCCTCTCAGGGGCTGAGGCAGACCCTTATGACACCTATGAATACATGCATCAGGTACATTCCCTGTACAACCTCAGTCCTTATTATTTTATCCTTTTTGCGGATTACGGGGGTGACGACAACAATATCCCTGTTACAAACAAGACATTCCATAAAATCCTGAGGGACCTTGACCGGGATAAGAAAGTCGGGATTCATCCGTCGCTCTCATCCAGCAAACATCCTAAAAGATTTGATGAAGAACATTCGGGCCTGAGCCAGGTCCTTCAACGTGATGTCACATTCAGCCGTCAGCATTTCATGAAGGTTTCTTTTCCTGCAACGTACCGGAACCTTGTGAATTCGGGCATTTCGGATGATTTCTCGATGGGATATGCTTCCCATCCGGGCTTCAGGAGCGGCATGGCAAGATCCTTCTTTTTTTTCGATCTCTCAAAGAATGAATTCGTTCCCTTGAAAATTCACCCGGTCACCCTGATGGATGTAACAATGAAGGATTACTTACGTCTAAAGCCTGAAGAAAGTATTGAAACCATCCATCGCCTGATCTCTATGGTACGGTCGGTCGGAGGAGAGTTCATCAGCCTGTTTCATAATGAGACGTTTTCGGAGTATGGCCGGTGGCTGGGTTGGCGTAATATTTATGAAGATCTGCTGAGATTCGCAGTACAATAGGAAATGATCAGCTATTTAAAGAATCATGAGATTGACAGGGTAAGGTGGGATGAATGTATAAGCCATTCCCTGAACCGAAGGGTTTATGCCTTTTCATGGTATCTGGATATTGTTGCACCCTTATGGGAAGCCCTGGTTTCAGATGATTATTCCTGTGTTTTTCCGCTTCCGGCCGGCCAGAAAGCCGGTCTGCCGTATTTATTCCAGCCTTTTTTTGCACAGCAACTGGGATTGTTTTCAAGCGGGCCAATCACTCCTGAGGTCTCAGGAATGTTCATGAATGCCATTCCCTCCCGTTTCAGGTATATTGATATCCAGGTCACATCTGACTTTGAACCGGCAACCTTAGGTGTTGAGCTGATCCCAAGGGCTAATCATGAGCTGAATCTCAGTAAAACCTATGATGAAATCAGTTCAGCCTATTCTCAGAATACGAGGAGGAATATTCGCAAGGCTATTGAATCGGGTGTGAACACCGGGCGCAATCTACGTGCAGATGAGCTGGTGTTAATGTTCCGGGAAAATTTTGGAGAGAAGGAGGGGAAGTTGCAGGATATCCATTATGAACGAATGGAAAAACTGATGAATGCCGGTTTAGGTAAAGGGTCTGGAAGTGTTCACGGAGCTTTTAATGAGATGGGCTTGTTATCAGCTGCTGCTTTTTTTCTTTTTGACGGCAACAGAGTATATTTTCTGTTCGCGGCTTCAACGCCCGCGGCCCGGGAGAACGGAGCCATGTTCCTGCTGATCGATCAGTTCATCAGGGAACAGAACGGGAAAGCACTGATCCTTGACTTTGAGGGTGGGAATGATCTGAACCTGGGCAGGTTCTACAAAAGTTTCGGTGCGTCGGAAATACGTTATCACCGGCTTCTCAGGAACCGTCTTCCTGCTTTTCTGAACACGGGATTAAAGCTGGGCAGGCTGATCAGGGAGAAATTAAAATAGGTACATTTGCAGCACAACATAAAAAACAAAACCATGGTCCACGTTTTGTCAACTACAGCTTCGGTACTGAACGTCTTTATATCGGAGATCAGGGATGCGGAAATCCAGAAAGACCGCCTGAGGTTCAGGTTCAATTTTGAACGTCTCGGTGAGATCTTTGCTTATGAGATAAGCAGGCAGCTTGAGTATATAGAGAAAGAGGTAATAACGCCCCTTGGATTGGCTTCAGTACCCGTTCTCAGGGAAAATCCTGTGCTTGCATTGATACTGAGAGCCGGATTACCTTTTCACCAGGGGTTCCTGAATATTTTTGATCATGCCGACAGCGCTTTTGTTTCGGCTTACCGCAAAAGGCAGAAGGATGGATCTTTTACCATTAATGTGGAGTATTCACAGGTGCCCGACATCAATGACAAAGTACTTATTATCTGTGACATCATGCTTGCTTCCGGCACATCCATGGTCAATACATACAGGCATCTGATGCTGAAAGGCAAACCAAAACATATCCATATTGTTTCAGTGCTTGCAAGCGAGGAAGGTCTCGATTATATCAGAAAACATATTCCGCAGCAGAATCTTGACATCTGGGTTGGAGTGGTTGACGAAGAACTTACTGCACAATCTCTCATTGTGCCGGGTTTGGGTGATGCCGGTGACCTTGCTTACGGGAAAAAAGAAATCAATTTATGAAACACTCACTTGCACTTGAAAACGTAAGAATCTCGCTGGAGTCGATACGAAGCCATCTGTTGAGGACTATTCTTACAATTATGATTATAGCCTTCGGTATCATGGCCCTGGTGGGGATCCTTACAGCCACAGATTCGATCAAATACTACCTGACCCAAAACTTCTCGATGATGGGAGCCAATACTTTTACCATCAGAAACCGCAGTATGAACATCCATATGGGGGGTGATAACCAGGTTCAGAAACGGTATGATCCCATCACATATGCCCAGGCCATAGAGTTTAAAAAACGATTTACGATTCCTGCCAATACTTCCATATGGATGTTCGCGTCATTCGGAGTTACCCTGAAATATGGCTCTAACAAGACCAATCCGAATACGAGAGTGATGGGGACCGATGAGGATTATATCATTACTTCGGGAGATGAGATTGAGAGGGGGAGAAATTTTTCACAGAATGAGATTGAGGAAGGCCTTTCGGTTTGCATTCTCGGATCTGAAGTTGTGAAAGCCATTTTTAAGAATAACGAAGATCCTTTGGATAAAGTCATTTCTATAGGGCCAGGTAAATACAGGGTAATAGGATTATTAAAGTCGAAAGGATCCAGTATGGGGTTCAGCGGAGACAAGAACAGCCTGATCCCATTGAACAACTGCAGGAAGGAATTTCCCCGCCCCAACCTTTCCTTCAATATCAACGTGATGGCCAAACGGCCTGATCTCGTTGACCCGGCAGTTGGAGAGGCCAGCGGCATTTTCCGCAGTATCCGGAAAGTCCCCGTAGGTATTGAGAACACCTTTGAGATTACGAAGAGCGATAATATTGCAAAGATGCTGATAGAGAATATCAGGTTTGTCAGCTATGCCGCAACTCTCATTGGCCTGATAACCCTGATGGGAGCAGCTATCGGCCTGATGAATATCATGTTGGTTTCAGTAACTGAAAGAACCCGTGAAATCGGGATACGCAAGGCCATTGGAGCCACAAGGCGCGTGATCCGTAACCAGTTCCTTGTCGAAGCTGTCGTGATCGGCCAGCTGGGCGGTGCACTGGGAATCACCCTTGGCATTCTTATCGGGAACGTGATCTCTTTGCTGATAGGCAGTGCATTTATTATCCCGTGGATCTGGATCATTACCGGGGTTGTCCTTTGTTTTGGAGTCGCTCTTGTTTCAGGTATCTTCCCTGCACAGAAAGCGGCAAACCTTGATCCGATCGAATCGCTTCGTTACGAATAATTTCTGTAATGGATGTGAAGACTGTCATATCCACCCTGGTGGAGGAGTTCCCTTATGAACCAACCGGCTGCCAGCGGAGGCTGATGGGTAACCTGGCCGTTTTCCTGACCCTTGGCTGGAAAAAATCGAACGCTGTCTTTGTCCTGAAAGGGTATGCAGGAACCGGTAAAACCACGGTAGTAAAAGCCCTTGTGAATGTTCTTCCCGGATTGGGTAAGCGTACAGTCCTGATGGCCCCTACGGGCAGGGCGGCCAAGGTGCTCTCGAGTTATACCGGCCTTCCCGCGCACACAATCCACCGGAAAATATATTTTGCATGGACCTCCAGAGAAGGCAATATCGTGATGAGGCTTCAGAAAAATCACCATAAACATACCCTTTTTATTGTTGATGAGGCTTCGATGATCCCGCATTATACGAAGACTGATGGACAGCTGTTTTCGGCCAGGAACCTGCTTGACGACCTGTTCGCCTACGTTCAGTCCGGAGAGAACTGCAGGATACTCTTCATTGGTGACACGGCCCAGTTGCCTCCCGTCGGTTTGGATGAGAGTCCGGCACTCGATACAACCTTTTTGAAGCAGGCATATAACCTCGAGATCGATGAAGATGAGCTCACAGAGGTGGTACGACAAAGCAGGGAATCGGGAATACTTGAAAATGCAACTCTGATCAGGGCTGAGATCCCGGAGAAACAGGTAAAGTTCCCCCTTTTCAACCTGAAAAATTTCAGTGATGTGATCAGGATAAACAGTTCCGAGCTTGAAGAGATGCTGAACAGGGCCTATTCCAATGCAGGAAAGGATAATAATGTAGTGATCTGCCGGTCAAACAAAAGGGCCAATATTTTCAACCGGGAAATAAGGAACCGGATCCTGTTCCTTGATGGAGAGATCTCTACCGGAGATTATCTGATGGTGGTCAAGAATAATTATTTCTGGCTTCCGCCTGATTCGGCAGCCGGCTTTATTGCTAACGGGGACATTGTTGAGCTGACGAGGATTCGTAAAACGGAGGAGTTGTATGGATTCCGGTTCGCTGATGTCACAATCCGTTTCCTTGATTATCCGGAAGAAAAGGAAGTGGATGTCAGGATCATTCTTGACACCCTGATGACAGATTCCCCGGCTCTCCCCCAGACGGAAAATAACAGGCTTTTTGAAACGGTAATGCAGGATTTTGCAGACCTCCCCACGAGAAAGGAAAAAGTTGAAAAAGTAAAATTAAGTCCTTATTTCAATGCCTTGCAGGTCAAATTTGCCTATGCCCTTACCTGCCATAAAACCCAGGGGGGGCAGTGGAACACTGTATTTATTGACCAGGGTTACCTGAGCGATAAGATGTTGAATACTGAATTTTTACGCTGGCTGTATACGGCTGTCACAAGGGCAACCCAGCAGCTGTACCTCGTGAATTTTGAGAACAGGTTCTTTCCCGAATAACGAATTTGATGAGAATCTCCGGTCGATTTGTAACATTTTAAAACAGACTCCGTCTATAGTTGGTAATTTTTATATCCTCATTCTAAAATTATATACACATGAAAAGATCAGGTATTGTTTTATTATTTCTGCTGATGGCAGGATTGATTTCACTTTCAGGGTATGCACAGGATAGTAAAGAGCATAAGCATAATTGCGGCAGCGATTCCTCCGGATTTTCGATGCAGGGTATTACGATAAAGAAGATAGGAAAGGATTCGATGATAGTTTATGTCAGGACAAAAGAAATGAAAAAGTGGAGTGAATTCCCCCCTAACCCCTTCTGCCATAAGAAAAAGTATAACGGGCACTGGGCCGGTGTGGAACTTGGAATAAATGGATACGTGAACAGCAATTTCAATATGAATTTCGATCCGAATTATCCCTATATGAATATGAATACAGCCCGTTCGATGGTTGTAAACCTGAACCCGTTCGAATTTAATGTAAATCTTGTAAAGAACCATTTCGGCTTTACATCAGGACTTGGTTTTCAGTTAAGCAATTATTATTTCACCGGGAGTTACGTCATGATAGCCGACAGCGCCCAGCTTGTTGCTTATAAAATCAAGGATGCGAATAATAATTATGTTGGCCTGAAACAGGATAAACTCTTTGTTAGTTATCTGAATATCCCTCTGTTATTTGAGTTTCAGACAAACCCCAAACGTAACCTGAAGAGCTTCCATGTTTCGCTGGGTGTGATAGGAGGAGTGAGGTTATGCTCATATTCAAAGCAAAAATATAACAGTATTGATCAGACTTATTACCTTGTTGATGACAAAGGAAGCCGGTTAGCATCTTATTATGCAGGGGATAATGTGGTTCGTTCGCATGGAGCCTATCATTTGAGTCCTTTCAAACTTGATGCTTCCTTCAGGATAGGCTGGTCCTTCCTTAATTTATTTGCCACGTATGCACTTACGCCTATGTTTCAGAATAACCAGGGTCCCGTACTTTACCCGTGGACTGTTGGGATAACATTGCTGGGATGGTAACTGTGATTTACGATTTACAAAGTACGGTTTAACACTGAACGCTACAACGCTGAACGCCATAACGCAGAACGCTTTATGAGTCTAATTTGAGAACTGCCAGGAAGGCTTTCTGGGGGACTTCCACATTGCCGATCTGCCGCATCCGTTTCTTACCTTTCTTCTGTTTCTCGAGGAGCTTGCGTTTACGGGTGATATCACCACCGTAACATTTGGCAGTGACATCTTTCCTGACTGCTTTTACGGTTTCGCGGGCGATTATCTTTGCGCCAATGGCTGCCTGTATCGCAACATCGTATTGCTGGCGCGGGATGAATTCCTTGAGTTTTTCACAGAATTTCCGGCCGAATTCATAAGCGTTGTTTCGTGTGATCAGAGCCGATAAGGCATCCACGATTTCGCCGTTAAGAAGGATGTCAAGTTTTACCAGGTCTGCGTTCTGGTATCCGATAGGATGGTAGTCAAAGGAGGCATACCCTTTCGAAATACTTTTCAGCTTGTCATAAAAATCGAATACAATTTCACCAAGGGGTATATCTGCTGTAAGTTCAATGCGGTCGGTGGTCAGGTAAACCTGGTTTTTAAGTGTGCCCCTTTTATCCATGCAGAGTTTGATAATGGGGCCAATATATTCAGCCTTCGTAATGATATTTGCGGTTATATAAGGCTCCTCTATATGCTCGATATAATTTGGCTCAGGAAGGCCCGATGGATTGTACACATCGAGCACATCTCCCTTATTGGTGAATACTTTATATGAAACGTTAGGTACCGTGTTGATCACGTTCATATCGAACTCCCTGTCGAGGCGCTCCTGAATAATCTCCATATGCAGAAGTCCGAGAAAGCCGCAGCGGAAGCCGAAACCCAGGGCTGCGGAAGCTTCCGGTTCGAACGAAAGAGAGGCATCGTTAAGTTTGAGCCGTTCGAGAGAATTCCGCAATTCTTCATAATCATCGGCATCGGTAGGATAAATCCCTGCAAATACCATGGGTTTTACCGGGCGGAAGCCCTCAATAGCCTGTTTACAGGGGTCGCCGACATGGGTGATTGTATCTCCCACCTGGACTTCCTTGCTTGATTTGATGCCTGAAATGATGTAGCCGACATCGCCTGTAAAAACCGCGTTCCTGGGTTCCTGTTTCAAACGCAATATCCCTACCTCATCTGCATGGTACTCCATGCCGGTAGCGTTAAACTTCACATGGTCCCCTTTACTGATACTTCCATTGAAAATCCTGAAGTACGCAATAACCCCGCGGAAGGAGTTATACAGGGAGTCAAAAATAAGGGCCTGGAGGGGAGCTTCTGGATCGCCTTTCGGAGCAGGTATTTTATTTACTATTTCGACCAGGATACGGTCGATCCCGAAACCGGTTTTTGCACTTGCTTCAATGATCTCTTCACGGTCACAGCCCAGAAGATCCACGATCTGATCCTTTACTTCTTCTATCATTGCGGCATCCATATCGATCTTGTTCAGCACAGGGATAATCGTAAGGTTATGATCGATGGCCAGGTAAAGATTTGAGATCGTCTGGGCCTGGATGCCCTGGGTGGCGTCCACAACAAGCAGGGCGCCTTCACAGGCTGCTATTGCACGGGAAACTTCGTATGAAAAGTCAACATGCCCGGGAGTGTCGATAAGGTTCAGAACATAATCCTGTCCCTCCTGTTTGTAGTCCATCTGGATGGCATGGCTTTTAATCGTAATCCCGCGTTCGCGTTCAAGGTCCATATCATCCAATACCTGGTTCTGATAATCACGTTCGGATATGGCTCCTGTCGTCTCAAGAAGACGGTCGGCAAGAGTTGATTTCCCATGATCAATATGGGCGATAATACAGAAATTGCGGATGTTTTTCACGGGTGCAAAGGTAGGGAAAAATTATGGAATGTTGTTGCGTTATGGCGTTCAGCGTTCAGCGCTATAGCGATTTGTGGTATTTACCGCAGTATCGTTATACTCCCCTGTATCGTTCTCTGCTGTATGCCGCCGAGGGTTATTTCGTAAACATCACAGATAAAGAAATATGTGCCATCGGCACAGGCCGATTTCGTACTGCTGTCATTGCCGTCCCAGTTTATTGCCGGGTCGGATGTTTTATACACAGTCCGGCCCCAACGGTTAAATATCCTGAGGTCTATATGATCTACTGATGAATTTGTGATAGGGACGAAAAGGTCATTAATACCGTCTCCGTTAGGTGTGAAGAAATTCGGCAGACTGTATATCGGGCAGGCAGTGTAGTCGACACAGATCGAATTACTGAAATCGCTGCGGTTCCCTGCCGAATCGACAGCAATGAGGCTGTAACATCCAACAACGGAGTTGGGTTGTTTATGAATGTAGACTGTATCTGAGGGGTCCATGATGGAGTCAAGAAGGGCAGGCTTTACCCCGGAATAAGGACTGTAATAAATATAATATCTGGCGATGTCGGTTCCGCAGGTGTCACCCGGGTTTTTCCAATGCAGGTAATTGGTAAAATCCTTACAGATAACTGAATCACTCAGCAACTGAGGACAGGGAGGATCATTGTCAACCGGTATGCCGCCTGTTTTCTGTGAAAAGTTAATGATGGGATCAATGCATCCCGGGGAAGAATAACTTCCTATGCTCTTTACTTTATAATAATAAGTATTCCCGTTGACCAGTGAACGATCGGTATATGATGGGTTTAACGAAAAGCCAACAGAATCATAAACTCCATCAAATGAACCGCTCCTGTATATCACAAAAGTATTATTGTTCCATGGGACTGCATCAGTCACGCGAAGCCTCATTTTTTTATCACTGGGCGAAAGTGTCAGGAACATCGAAGAAGCCGGTTGCGAAGATCCGATAAAAAAAATGTTTCCGGGCGTAAGGTTATAGAGATCAACCCTGTAACTGTAGCCATATGTAACAGTATTCAACATTGTGTCGGGCCTGATTGTATCATTGAGATTAAACAGCGAATCTATCAGGGTGAATGTTTGCGGATTATCCGATACGGAGCGGTACAGAAGGTATTTATAGGGGCCGGGAGCCTGAACCGTATCCAGTTGCGTTGGTTTGGACCAGGCCAGGTAAAGAGAGCCCAGGCTAAGGTTTGTTGTGTTGATACTTACATTGGTTATAAGAGGTATGTCTTTTTTAAGTTCTGCGCAGGCTTCGTTCGAAGCGTAACCTTCGGCTCCATCCTGAAAAAAAGCTGTCACCAGGTAGCAGTATTTCAGTCCGCGGTTCAATCCTGATCCATGGTTATCATCAAGAAAACTGGTCGCTGTAATGTCGTTGATCACAGCAATCCTGGAATAACCAAGGTAAGCTGGTACGCCTGTCTGGCAGTAAGAAGGTTGGTAGCCTGTGGAATCAGGTTTCCGGTAAATGTAAAATCCTTTTGCATTGATACAGGAGTATGGGTTCCAGCTGAGATTAATTGTATTGCCGGCAGGGTTGGTCGAAAGGTTTTGAGGCCTGGGGCCGATCACAAGGATCTTCATCGATTTGATATCGACAAGACGAACCGGAGAACCATCGTCCTGGGCTTTAAAAAATACCTGGTAGGGGTTTTTCTTTACATGCTCACAGGCTGTTGGCCAATGAAATATACTGCTCACAATCCCCTGTCCCTGGGCAGTGTCAGGAACCATGTAAGCCGAGTCCCGGAGGAGAATAAACGGCCCCCCCAATGCAGTCAGGGTAACTAAGTCGAGAGAGTCAGGATCATGGGCGGTTACCGGGAACCTGAGTGCATGTCCCGCTTCAACGCAGGTATCGGGAATCGGGTCAACGACAGGAGGATGGTTGTTACATGCAACAACATTGATTTGCATATCCCGTTCAACAGAACCTATCCGGATCCCGTCTCTCCATTCTTCAATCAGGATGGCAATGTTATATTCCCCTTGCTGATCTGGGCTTATCCAGGAAAAGTCCCCGGTTACGGGGTTTATCTGGCAGGAATTGGAAGGGGGAGGCAGGGTGTAACCGGGAATTGGCATGCCGTTCATGCCAAGGCAGGTCACGAGCTTGTAAGAAAGGCTGTCGCCATCGGGGTCATATGCTCCCGGGTTATGATAAAATGGTTCATTAACACAGGCGTTGTCAACCGGAGGAACAAGAAGTACAGGGGAGTTGTCATACTGCAGATACGGGCTGATTGTAAGTTCAGAGTAAACGAACATAGGAATGTTCACTGAATTGGGGATGTTCATTATCCCCAGGTTACGGTTTGGGTCTTCGCATGAAATAGTATATGCCGAGGCAGACGGACCGGGATATGTATGCTGCCCTACGTATTTGTTATAGCTGATGGTGTCGGGCAGATTGTTGATCTGAATTCTTGGGATAAAACCTGAAGTGCCGTCACCCCAGTTAATCTGAAGGTAGTCCCTTGCTGCGTTTACCGGGCTCTTTGTATTGGTATAGGAAACCAGCGTGATTTCATAAGTTAGTGCACCGAGATGCCTGAATGTTATCTCCATTGCACGCTGATGTGTGGCAAAGAGACATTCAGGTAAATTCAGCATGACCAGTAGAAACAAGCTATAGCGGAAAGGGATCAGGCTTCGCGGCATGAGGTGAATTTAACAGGATACCAAAAGTAATAATTTTACTGCTCTGGCTTTCGTTTTTCAGGCCAAATCTTATTTCAAACCGTTCTAAATTTTACCTTATTTTTGCAGGAAATTGAGAGCCTAAGGTATGATGGCTAAAGCTATATTGGAATCGGAGAACCAACAGATACTGAAACGGTACAGGAATTTGCTGAGACTATGGAAGCCGAAAAATCCTGAAGACAGGAAGATTGTCCGCAAGGCTTTCAGGCTTGCTCTGGAAGCCCATCGCGATATGCGAAGGAAAAGCGGGGAACCATATATTTTCCATCCACTTGGGGTTGCCACGATCTGCGTCGAAGAAATCGGTCTTGGTACCACCTCCGTAGTTTGCGCCTTATTGCATGATGTTGTGGAAGATACTGAATATTCCTTGGAGGATATCAGGGGATTATTTGGTGAAAAAGTTGCTTCGATCATCGATGCACTTACGAAGATCAAAGGCATTTTCGACCAGAGCACAACATCCATACATGCAGAAAATTTTAAACGGCTTCTTCTTACTCTTTCGGATGATGTGAGGGTAATCCTGATCAAACTTGCCGACCGTCTCCATAATATGAGGACCCTTGACGCCCTTCCGGCAGAAAAGCAATTGAAAATATCTTCAGAAACCACCATATTATATGCACCCCTTGCGCATCGGCTGGGCCTTCATGCGATAAAAAGTGAGCTGGAAGACCTTGCCCTGAAATATACGGAACCCGAAATATATAAAACCCTGGTTGGCAAAATCAGATCTTCGGCCCGGGAACGCAGCCGGTTCGTCAGTAAATTTATATTTCCGATACGAAAAGACCTGATACAGCAGGACTTTAAATTTACTATTAAGGCCAGGGAAAAATCAATTGCCGCGATCTGGCAAAAGATGAAGAAAAAGGAAGTCCCATTTGAGGAGATCTATGATATTTTTGCGATCCGTATTGTGATTGACACTCCCATTGAGAGTGAAAAATCGGATTGCTGGAAAGTGTATTCTATAGTTACTGATTATTACCTGCCGAATATGGACAGGCTTCGTGACTGGATCTCTATTCCCAAAGCCAATGGGTATGAAGCCCTTCATACAACAGTGATGGGGCATACGGGGCATTGGGTTGAGATACAGATCAGGTCGAAAAGGATGGACGAGGTTGCTGAAAGGGGATATGCTGCCCACTGGAAATACAAGGAATCATTCAATATAAGCAGCAAGCTGGATAACTGGCTTGACCGTATCAAGGAAATGATAGAGTCACCTGATGCCGATGCAATTTCTTTCATCGACGATGTCAAAGGGTTCTTTTTCCTGGATGAGATTTCGGTCTTTACTCCTTCCGGTGAAATGCGGATACTTCCGGCCAGTTCTACGGTGCTTGATTTTGCTTATGCCATACATTCCGAGATCGGGAACAACTGTATAGGCGCAAAGGTTGATAAGAAGCTTGTGCCTATCAACCATCCTCTGAAGAACGGGCAGCAGGTTGAAGTGATAACCTCAAACAAGCAGATGCCAAAGGAAGAATGGCTTACTTATGTAGTAACTACCAGGGCCAAATCAAACATCAAACAAGCTATCAAGGAGGAGAAAAGGAATTTCAGCAAACCGGGCCGGGAAAAACTTGAGAAATGGTTCAAGGAATTCAGTGTGGACTTTAAACCTCAACAGATCAAGCAGTTTCAGACGATTAACAATTTTCCGACCCTGGTGGATCTGTATTATTCAGTGGCGACAGACAAGATAGGCCTTAAGGATGTCAAAATATTTGCTGCTTCGAATTACAGGAACGGATGGATCAACTATGTGTCGAGATCTGTAAAAAAGAATAAGGAGATATTACCGCATGAGGCCGATTCAAGGTTTATGGATCAGGATGAAAGCGAATTTAACTTTGTTGAAGAAAATATCCAGGGCGATGTTGCCCGTTTCGGATACCAGGTTTCCGCTTGCTGCAATCCTATTCCCGGTGATGAAGCAATCGGTTTGATACCCTCGGAAAAAAGTCCTATGATGATCCACCGCACTAACTGCGCGAAGGCGCTTGATATGATATCGCAGGACGGGACCCGTTTTGTAAAACTAAACTGGACTAATAATGAGTTCATCTCTTTCCTTACCGGAATCCGGATAAGCGGGATCGATAAAAAGGGCCTGATCAACGAAATCACGAGGATCATATCCAATGAACTTAATCTGAATATCCAGGCGTTTACCATTCAGGCTGAAAACGGGATTACCGAGGGTCAGATCAGGCTTTTCGTAAGGGATACCAGTACGCTCAATAAGGTATTGGAGAAACTGGCAGATATTGAAGGTGTAACGTCAGTAAGGCGTGTAGATTAATTTTCAATTTTTATTTGTTCTAAATAATTTTAATTATATACCTTTACTCAAAATTATTTATGATGAAAAAGCCATCCGAAGATACCTTTGAAAATGTTCGTAAGCTTTTTACTGAATATCTTGAGAAGCATGGCCATCGGAAGACGCCGGAGAGATACACAATATTAAAGGAGATCTATGCTACCGAAGGGCATTTTGATATTGAGACTCTGTATATCCGGATGAAAAATCACAAATACAGGGTCAGCCGTGCGACTTTATACAATACTATTGAATTGCTGCTCGATTGCGGGCTGGTGACGAGACATCAGTTCGGGACAAATTATGCTCAATTTGAAAAATCGAACCTGTTCAAGCAGCATGATCATTTCATTTTTAACGACAGTGGCGAAGTAATTGAATTCTATGATCCCCTTCTTGAAGAGATCAGAGAACATGTTGAAAAGTTATTCAATGTTGAAATTACGAGTTACTCCCTGACATTTTACGGTCAGTCCAGGGCTAAACAATAAACTGAATTCAGATGAAGGTTGATGTAATTCTCGGACTCCAGTGGGGTGACGAAGGGAAAGGAAAGATTGTGGATGTGTTTTCACCACAGTATGATGTCATTGCACGATTCCAGGGTGGCCCGAATGCTGGTCATACGATTGAGTTTGATGGGAAGAAGTTTGTACTGCACACCATCCCTTCAGGTATTTTTCATAAAAACTCGATGAATGTTATCGGTAACGGGGTGATTATCGATCCTGTAATCCTTTTCAGGGAGATTGACAAGCTCAGTGAAACCGGGATGAAGCCTGAGGAGAACCTTTTAATTGCAAACCGCGCTCACCTTATCCTGCCTACGCACCGGATGCTTGATTCAGTCTTCGAAACTGCGAAAAAAGACGCGAAGATAGGGTCAACACTCAAAGGTATCGGCCCTACATATACTGATAAATATGCAAGAAACGGGATCAGGGTTGGGAATATCTGTTATCCTGGTTTCAGAAAAACGTATGATAACCTGAAGGAGTTACATCTGAAAATGGTGAGTTCCTATAATTTTGACATCACAGCTCTTACGCTCGATGGCGTGCCTTTCGCTGAATACGAGGCTTGCTGGTTCGAATCTATTGAGAGGATGAAGGATCTGAAAGTTCTGGACGCAGAGGTGTTTATTAATAAGAGCCTGGTTGAAGGAAGGTCGGTCCTGGCTGAAGGCGCCCAGGGAACGATGCTGGATGTGGATTTTGGCTCCTATCCCTTTGTTACTTCCTCAAGCACTATTGCAGCCGGGGTTTGCACCGGTCTGGGCGTTTCTCCTCACAATATCGGTAAAGTCTTCGGTGTGTTCAAAGCCTATTGCACTCGTGTGGGGAGCGGTCCGTTCCCAACGGAACTCATTAACGAAACCGGGGAAAAACTCAGACAGGGAGGCAAGGAATTCGGATCTACGACCGGAAGACCCAGGCGCTGCGGCTGGCTCGACCTTCCTGCACTCAAATATGCCATTATGCTTAACGGGGTCGACAGCCTTATTATGATGAAGGCTGATGTGCTGAACCCTTTTGAAAGACTGAGTGTTTGTACTGCCTACAAGGAATCCGGAAAATTTCTTGATTCTTATCCGTATGAGCTTTCGTCGGAAGGGCTGGAACCCCAGTATACTGAAGTAGAAGGATGGCATACAGACCTCATCGACAGTTCTTCAATGGAGGCACTTCCGGTAGCCCTGAAGAATTATGTAAAATTCATTGAAGACTTTGTTGAACTGCCGATAGACACCATATCCCTGGGCCCCGACAGGCTTCAGACCCTGCAGCGAAACTAATCCCGGAAATTCTTTATTAATTATTCGCTATCCGCTCGTTACTCATGGCTCATGCCTCATGGCTTATGGCTCATGCCTCATGGCTCATCAGAGCTTCCTCTTGACCTCGATCTGCTCATATCCTTCAACGATATCACCAACTTTGATGTCGTTAAAGTTTTCAATATTCAGACCACATTCAAATCCTGAGGTGACTTCCCTCATGTCATCTTTAAAGCGCTTAAGCGAACCAAGCCGCCCGGTATGAACAACGATACCGTCGCGGATAACACGTATGCTCGTCTGCCTTGTTATCTTTCCGTCAAGCACCATACAACCTGCGACTGTTCCGACCTTCGTAATCTTGAACACCTCCCTGATCTCGATGTTTGATGTAATTTTTTCCTCGATTTCGGGAGCAAGCATACCTTCGATGGCGCTCTTGATCTCTTCGATAGCCTGGTAAATGATTGAATAAAGCCGGATGTCGATCTGCTCTGCTTCAGCCAGTTTGCGTGCGCTCACTGAGGGGCGCACCTGGAATCCAACGATGACTGCATTCGAAGCAGAAGCCAGCAGGACATCGGATTCGGTAATCTGGCCGACAGACTTGTGGATGACATTTACAGCAACCTCTTCGTTTGTCAACTTCAGCAGAGAATCGGAGAGAGCTTCAACGGAACCATCCACATCGCCTTTGACGATGATGTTGAGTTCCTTGAATTCCCCGATCGCAATACGGCGGCCGATCTCGTCGAGCGTGATATGTTTCTGAGTTCTCAGACCCTGCTCGCGCTGGAGTTGCAGACGCTTCGTGGCGATATTTTTGGTTTCTTTTTCATCGATCATTACATTGAAACCGTCGCCTGCCTGGGGAGCCCCGTTCAGTCCAAGCATAAGCACAGGAGCCGAAGGGCCGGCTTCGCGGATAGGCAGGTTACGTTCATTATACATGGCTTTCACCCTGCCGTATGTTGCACCGGCAAGAACAATATCACCAACCTTCAGGGTGCCGTTCAGGACAAGAAGTTTGGCAACATAGCCACGGCCTTTATCAAGCGAGGATTCGATGACTGTGCCTAAAGCCAGGCGTGAAGGATTGGCTTTCAGGTTCTGCATTTCAGCTTCCAGAAGCACTTTGTCAAGCAAAACGCCGACATTCATACCTGTCTTCGCCGAAATTTCCTGGGTCTGGTATTTCCCCCCCCATTCCTCTACGAGGATGTTCATCTTCGAAAGCTCTTCGCGGATCTTCTCGGGATTCGCATTCGGTTTATCAATCTTATTTATAGCAAATACAATGGGAACCCCTGCGGCCATGGCATGGTTGATAGCTTCCTTCGTCTGGGGCATCACGGTTTCGTCGGCCGCAATAACGATAATGGCAACGTCGGTGACCTTGGCTCCCCTGGCACGCATCGCTGTAAAAGCTTCGTGCCCGGGAGTGTCAAGGAAAGTAATAGCTTTCCCGTTCTCGAGTACGACTTCGTATGCTCCGATATGCTGGGTGATCCCGCCGGCTTCACCTGCAACCACGTTTGTGGAACGGATAAAGTCGAGCAGTTTTGTTTTTCCATGGTCAACATGGCCCATAACAGTGACGATGGGCGGGCGTTCGCGAATGTCATCAGGATCGTCTTCCACATTATGACCGTCGATAGCTTCCTGCACATCAACGCTTACAAATTCAAGTTTATAGCCGAATTCATCAGCGACAAGCGTAAGGGTTTCTGCATCGAGCCTCTGATTGATCGAAACAAAAAGCCCCAGAGACATACAGGTCGAAATGATGTCTGTAACAGGAACATGCATCATCGTGGCGAGTTCGTTTGCTGTTACAAATTCGGTTACCTTGATGACCTTTTTACCTTCTTCAATCCTTTCCTGTTCCTGCTGGAGTTTGTGGCTGACCTCTTCCCTTTTCTGCCTGCGGTATTTCGATGCTTTCGATTTGCCCGTAGGACTGAGTCTTGCCAAAGTTTCCTTGATCTGGCGTTCGATATCCTCCTGGGTTACTTCAGGTTTCTGGATGTCCCTTGTATATTTTTTGTCTTTTGTAAAACGTGGTTTCTCCGTCTCTTTAGCCGGGGCGCTTACCTCTCCGCCAGCACGTTTAATACGTTTCCGTTTTTTCTTTTTTGACTTTATTGAATCATCTGAAGAAGAGGCTACAAGTTGTTTTTTCTTCTCGAATTTTTTTGGTTCAGGTAAAATCATTGAACCTAAAATCGTAGGTCCTTCAAGCTTTATCCTTTCGGTAGGGAGGAAATTAATATCGATTTCTTCCTCTTCTATAAGCTGAACAGGCTCTTCCACAGCAGGTGGAACAATCTCCGGTTCCGGCTGGACTTCAATGGCTTCAACCGGAGCAATTTCTATCTCAGGAGGCTCAGGTGCCGGAGTCTCTTTTGCTTTGCCCTTACTCTTTTTTGAAGGTTTCTTATGAAGAGATTCAAGATCCATTTTGCCCACGATCTTCAATTCCTGAACATCAGCAGAGGGTTTCTCTTCCTTCTCTTCAACAGCTTTCTCTTCTGCTTTGGCTTTTCCCTTTTTAGCCGGTTTTTTAGCTTCCTGCTCTGCAACTTCAGCAGGTGTCTTCTCTTCTTTTTCAGGGGCTTCAACTTCAGATGCAGCTTTCCTGGATGGCTTTTTCTCCTCTTTGACAGTGGGTTGAGCCGGTTTTACTGCCTCAACTCCGGGTTTTTCCGGTTCGGCAGGTTTAGTCTCTTCTTTGTGAGCTTCCTTAACAGCTTCCTTTACCTGAATTTCCTTTGGCTTCCTGGCTGGTTCTACCTGCCTCTTGTCATACTCCAGCGATACATTCTTTATGAAGAGGTCTTCACGCTCTTTTTCCCTTTCCTTCGTCGCAGTCTTCTTGTCTTCAATAGTAACAGTCTGGTGAGAAGAAAACGCCAGTTCTATCTTCTTGGATTCTTCTTTTACCTGTTTTTCTGTAGCAAACTCTTTCTTCAGAAGAAGATACATCTCCTCGTTGAGCTTGCCATTGGGGTCACGGTCTACGGTAAACCCTTTCCTGGAAAGAAATTCCACGACGGTACTTATACCGATATTAAATTCTCTCGCGGCTTTGCTTAACCTGACCGTTGCTGTACCTTCACTCATGCGGTAAAATTATGAATTTTTATTCGAACTCAGCTTTTAATATGCGAATGACCTCATTTATAGTCTCTTCCTCAAGGTCCGTACGTTTTACAAGTTCTGCAACATCAAGATCGAGAACACTTTTAGCTGTATCGCATCCAATAGTCTTGAGCTCGTCGATGATCCACTGCTCGATTTCGTCTGAAAATTCGAGGAGATCCACATCTTCATTATCCACATCCGTATCACGGTATACATCTATCTCATACCCTGTAAGCCGCCCGGCAAGCCGGATATTAAAGCCTCCCTTGCCGATAGCGAGCGAAACCTGGTCGGGCCTCATATATACGTCGGCTTTCTTTTCCTCTTCCGTAATGATAATGGAGGATACTTTCGCCGGACTTAAAGCCCGCTGTATGTACAGAGACGGATTGGTTGTATAATTGATGACGTCAATATTTTCATTTTTCAGTTCCCTGACAATGCCATGGATACGTGATCCCTTCATCCCGACGCATGCGCCCACGGGATCAATACGGTCGTCGTAGGATTCTACGGCGATCTTTGCTCTTTCGCCGGGAACACGAACGATTTTTTTAATTTGAATAAGCCCGTCGAAGACCTCGGGAACTTCGGCTTCAAAGAGCCTCTCAAGAAAAGCTTCCGAAGTGCGGGAGAGTATAATGATCGGATTATTTGATTTCATTTCAACTTTGGAAACAATGGCCCTGATGGTATCTCCTTTCCGATAAAAATCGGTCGGGATCTGCTCCGACTTCGGAAGGATAAGTTCAATGCCTTCATCGTCGAGCACCAGGATTTCCTTTTTCCAAACCTGATAGACTTCACCTGCGATAATTTCACCGATCTTATCTTTATATTTAAGATAGATGTTGTTCTTTTCGTATTCCTGTATTTTCGAGATAAGGTTCTGCCTGATCGCAAGGATCTCACGCCGGCCAAAGTCGACCAGCTTAATCTCTTCCGACAGTTCCTCGCCTACTTCAAAATCGGGTTCAATTTTAATCGCGTCGGAATAGGCAATCTGAGTATTCTCATCTTCGACTTTTCCATCTTCGACGATAGAGCGGTTCCTCCAGATCTCAAGGTCGCCTTTGTCAATATTTACAATAATGTCAAAATTGTCGGCCGATCCGAACCTTTTGGTAAGCATATGCTTGAAAACTTCCTCGAGGATACGCATCATGGTCTCGCGGTCGATATTCTTGAATTCTTTGAATTCAGAGAAGGTTTCGACTAAGTTTAACTGTTCCATTGGGGTGCTGTATTATTATATTAATTTTTCTGTTTCAAAGTAACGAAATTATGTTAGCGAAGCATTTCACATAAGCCGCATCAGGTATAGCGTAGCGAACTGTAGCGGCGGTGTGAAGATGTGAGAGACATCATGACCTTTTAAAATTAAGAACTGCTTTCGCTGATTTGATTTCACTGTATGTTAATTCAACAATTTTTTTCTCAATATCTTTTTTTGATATTTTTATTTCCTGTTCGAATTTAATTCCGTTGGAGTCAGCTTGTAAAAGAGTGCCTTCGATGCCGGCCCCGCTGATAGTTACCACTTCAAGCCGTTTTTGAAGGTATTTCTGATACTGACGAGGTACCCGAAAGGGCCTGTCGGCACCTGCAGAAGACACCATCAGGTCAAAATCCTCCTGTTCACGGTCAAGATGTTGTTCAATGTACCTGCTTAACTTCTGGCAATCAGAAATGGCAACCCCGTGGTCGCCGTCGATGAAAACCATAATATGGTTAAGCGGTTTGATCAGCACTTCAATCAGGAATTTATCTGATTCTTTCAGATAATCCTGGATTAATAAACTGACCTTTTTCTCTGTAATCATGTCAATATTTTGTCCGGATAAGGTTGAGTTAATATCAGAGATTCCCGTGTTATTTGTTAAACCCCGGTTTATTTCAGCAAACGAGGGGACTCTCGCCCCCTCGTCACTTAACTTAACAAACCTTAAATCCGCTGCAAATATACGCAGATTTATTGAAAATACAAAATTATACCATATTGTTTATGCAAAAGTAAAATGCGTTTCTTCCTGCTTTGCCTCAAGCGGAGCCTTTACAATGCATCCTTTGATTCATTACGCAGTCAGCAATTACTTGTTAAAGCTCCCGCTGTTGTCATACATATAATTGATAACGAGGTTCCCCGAACTGTTTATATATCCCCACTTTACACCTTTACGTACCTGGGCAAAACCATGACTGAAGCTTTCCGTGGCATCAAACTGCGGATTAGTCAGATACCTGCCGGTTTGGTCAATGAAACCCCATTTTGTAACTCTTTTTACTCTTGCGGCTCCATCGTGAAAATCTTCAGCATCTTCAAACTGTAAATTAATGGCATAGGACCCGGATGGTTCAATAAACCCCCAGGATTTTCCTTTTCTTATTTTGGCGAGGCCTTCAACGAAATCTCCCGCGTCGTCAAACTGGGGATTAATCTTCCATGATCCTTTATCATCTATGTAACCCCACTGGTGCAGTTTTTTAGCCCGGGCGAGTCCGTTGTTGAAATCGCCTACTGCTTCAAACTGAAGATTGACCGCATAAGCCCCTGTTTTATCAACAAAGCCCCATTGGGTACCCTTCCTTACCCTGGCAAGCCCTTCATGAAAATCTTCCGCATCGCTGAACTGGGGATTAATAACCCAGCGTCCGGTCTGATCGATATATCCCCAATCTTTACCAAAGCGTGCCTTTGCAAGGCCGTCGAAAAATTCTCCGAGGGCCGGGAACTGCGGGTTAATAACATATTTACCTTTCGTGTCGATAAAGCCCCAGGAAACTCCCTGCCTCACCCTGGCCAGGCCATCATGAAAATCATCGGCATCAGCGAACTGGTAATCAATAACGATCATGCCTTTTTTATCTATGAATCCCCATTTTTTAAATTTATTTACCCTGGCGAGGTCCTCACTGAAGTCCTCGGCCAGGTCAAACTGTGGATTGATCACATATGAGCCTTTCGCATCAACATAGCCCCAGTCACCCATTTTTCTGACTCTTGCCAGTCCGTCGGCGATATTTTCGGCATCATCAAACTGGAGGTTAATCACATAAACGCCGTTGGTGTCGATAAATCCCCAGCTCTTGAAAACTTTTACAGCCGCAATCCAGTTGCAGCATTTTTCTCTTTTCGGAGGGGTTTCACGACTTTGCTGCTGGAAAGACGCGGGTTTGGTCGTTTTATTGTTCTCTTTATTTTTATCCTTGCTTTTGCTCCCTGTCTGGCCCTGCGCGAAAAAAGCCATCAGCACAATTACGATTATAAAAATCTTTTTCATGATGTCAGGATTTAAATTTAACCTGCCAAACTACAAAAAAAAACGGAATCGTAAAAATTTTCACTACCAATCAACCATTATTCCGATAGCGGGAACTATGGTCCCGGCATAATTCGGAATAGTTCTGAGCACATAACGAAGGTTTCCCTGCGGATCAACATAGGTTTTTACGCTTCCATCGGGTTGTGTGTTTATAAGAAGGTCGGGCTGCTGGGCTTGCAAATTCAAAGCATTCTGAATATCAAGATAGACCATGAGGGACCACTTCTTAAAGTAGAATGCCTTATCAACCCGGAGATCCAGCTGATTGAAGTCCTTAAGTCTCAGTGTATTGTACTGCGCGTAGTCGAGATAACCCCGTCCCTGTACATTCCAGGCTGCTACGAGGCTTGATTTATTATAATCCCAGGGGGTATAAGGTGCACCGCCGGCATACCTGTATTTAATGCCCACCTGCCAGTTGTATTTAAATTTCCTGCTTACGGTGAGGTTGAGCAGGTTGCGGTTGTCCCAGGCAGAAGGAATATAAGCCCCATAGTAATTCGTGAATTCACTGCGGACAAAAGTATACGAAATGATCACATTGAATTTGAACAGGTTGATATCCCTGAATAATACTTCAAAACCATAAGCTCTGCCCTTCGAAGATGGCGTAACGGGTTCATCGCCCACAATTCCGAAATCACTTCCCTTGCTTGCGAGGGAAACTGAATCATATAAGGATAAGGGGTAATTCTGGTAATACTTGTAAAACCCTTCAAGGGAAATCATGGCATTGGCCCTGTACTGGTACTCCAGTCCAAGAACAAGATGATCGCATGAAATGTACTTTATACCGAGAGAATCGTTGACAAGCCGGCCACCGTTATCACGAAATCCAAGGGTGGTGTAAGCAGGAAGCTGGTAATACCTGCCTGCATTGAAGTTCATGAACCAGCCTTTTGCAAACTGGTATGATGCGGAGAGCCTGGGGGAGAACTGGTTCAGGGGGTTTACCATGAGATTGGAATAAGTGTTTCCGTCTAACCTGAACCCCAGTGAGAACTGCAATCTTTCGTCGAAGAAATTCTTGCTTATCTGTCCAAAGGCTGAGTATTTCCACAATTCAAGAGTGGAATTGTAATTCAGGATCCTTACCGAATCAAGTAAAAAGAGCTTCTGATACGTCTGGTTCGTGTATTTTGCATACTCCAACCCTGCGCCGTACGTGAACTTCCAGCTCCCGGCATCAGTGACCCCTTCGTACCTGAATTTGTTTTCAATCTCCTGTGATTTTAATTTCAGAAGCAGGCTGTCTGCGATTTCAACATTCCCCGAATATTTTGTTGATTCATTATTCAGCATGTTCCGGCTCAGCACCCAGGTATCGTTCCCTTTTTGTCGAAAATGCCGGTAAACAAGCCCGACAGTATAACTCCACTGATAATATTCGGGAAGGTAGCCAAGGAGGTATTTCTGCGTTTCATCAGGGTTTTTTATACCCGTATTCAGTTTTGAATCGTCAAGTGAACCGATTGAAATGAACGACAGCTGGTCTTTTGCCGTGATGTTCCATTTGTATTTAACCTGGTAATCGTTATAGGTTGGCAGGAATGGCAGTTTAAGCAAGCCGAACAGGAACTGCAGGTAGGACCTGCGAACCGAAAACATAAGTGTTGACTTTGACCCTATTGGACCGTTCAGGGTGAGGCCGATATCACTGGAACCAATCGTGAACCTGCCTCCGAATTTGTCCTTGTTCCCTTCAATCTGCGTCATCTCGAGAACCGAACTCAGGGTATTGCCCCTTCGGGCCTGGAAGGCGCTAGTATACAAGTCTACCTGGCGGATGAAATCCACGTTAACAATACCGACTGACCCGCCCGAAGAACCCTGGGTGGCAAAGTGATTTAAATTGGGGATCTCTACGCCGTCAAGATAAAACCTGTTCTCACTCGGACCTCCTCCTCTCACAACGATATCATTCCTGTAGGAGACAGTCTGGGCGACACCGGGAAGGGATTGGATGACTTTAGAAATATCGCGGTTGGCTCCCGGGCTTTTTTCGATCTCCTGTATACTCAGGGACTGGACTGACAAAGGGCTGTCTTCTTTTTTCTCGGTCAGTGAAGGCCTCACTTCAACAGTTTGCAGGTTTACAGAGGTTTCGTCAATGGCAATATCGAAAAAAACGGGGTGAGACTTCGTGACAAGGAAATCTTCGGTGGTCTTCTTTTCATAACCAAGAACCGAGACAACAAGACGGATATATCCGGGATCTACTTTCCTTAAAATATAGTTTCCGGCCGAGTCGGTCGTTGTCCCCTTCGAAGGTTTGCCGTCAATGATAATATTTGCAAAGGGAATACCCTCGTTGTTCTTATGGTCATAGAGCCTGCCCCTGACTTCTCCCAACTGGGCTGAAACCGGAGACGAGTTCATAAGGCTCAAAACAAAGCCTATAATCACAAAGATTAGTTTCTTGTGGGTCATGAATTTATTTTAAATCGGTCTAAATAGATGACAATTTTCGTGCCATTCCAAAAAAGGACTGATAAAATGTCATGTTTATACCTGGATAACAAAAAGGCCCGGTAAAGGTCCGTTCTTGATTGAGTATTGTTCCTGATGGATTATTTTATGAGGATAAACTTCGGGGAGCAGCTTTTTCAATGAGTAAAATATTGAAAATATACTGGCCAATGCTGATGGGGGTGTGTTTATTTTGCGGAAATTGCAGGCATAATAAGTCATATAAAAAACTGCTTATAAAAAAGTAACCTCCTCTGCTTTTCATGAAACTAAAATTACTGGTACTGCCTGCTTTGTTACTGTTAATATTCCATTCAGGATATTCCCAGCAACCCGATTCTCTGTTAAGCAAGATCGAACAATGGAAACTGAAGCACCTGATCAAAGGGCTCGACATCCAGGTATACCTTGATGCTTATTATGTGGGGAATATAGGGGGGACTATCCCTACGTCCCACACTTATGAGTTTCAGACAAACAGCCCGTACATTAATGAAGCCAGGGTGAATATGTTTGACATCCAGATGAATTATAATACAAGCTGGTCAAGGATGATGGCCGAATTCAGGCTTGGGGACCAGCCATTGCTGCTGACAAATTCAACGGCAGTATGGACGAGCTACCTGAACCAGGCTTCCCTTGGGTTAACTTTCGGTAAAGGGTTCTGGATTGATTTCGGTTACCTCGACAGCCAGATTGGGGTTGAGTCTTCCATGCCCATTAACAACCTGTTGAGCACATGTACCGTTGGAACTTACTATGAGCCCAGTTCAGTCCTTGGCGGTTTTTTTTCCTATACGACAAAAGACGAGACCTGGACGATGGGAGCCTGGGCGGGCAATCAGTTCTCGCTGCCTGATGGAAAGAACATACATGTGACATACGGCCTTGATGTTTCGTACAACCCTTCCGACAAACTGACAATAAGTTTCAATAATTATATGGGGAATATGGCAAAAAGCGGGGCCAGTTATTATAAATACCTTGCCTACAATAATCTTTATGTTACTTATAATCCGATTCCGAAATGGAATTTCATTGGCCAGGCCGACCTGGCTTTTCAGAGAGTTTCAAGTACGGAGAAGGATTCAGTAAAGTTGGGAGCCATGGTTTCGGGCCTGCTGGGAACAAGGTATTATTTTTTGCCGAAGTTTGCCCTGGCCCTGAGGGCGGAAGTATATTACGATCCGAAAGATATTTTTGTGCACGGACAGTACACCGGAAAAACTTCTGATTTTATTATTTACGGGTTGACTGCCGGGCTGGAATTCAATCCGGGAAGGGATGCGTATGTAAGGGTGCAATACAGCTGGCTGACAACAGGGAACCCCGAAGTCAAGCCATTTAACGAAGTCTTTGCAACGAACCCTGCAATGCATTACTGGCCCGATTACATGAGGCAGTGCTATACTATTACGACCGGTTTAAGGTTTTAATCGCTCCCGGTAAATTCGCTCCGGCTGGCCGCGGGACCTCAGTCCGGGTTTACCCCGGAGTTCAAACCATCAATCACTCCCGGTAAATACTCTGTCGCTTCCCGCGGAACCTGGGGAAGGGGCTTGCCCCCCGGCATAACACCGGTTTATTCATCGATGCGTGTTCTATAGCTTCAATGATACCATAAACTGGTCCGCAGGAAGCATTGGGCCGTAGGCCCTCGCGTAGCCGAACGACAGGTTGGACTTGATCAGCGAGAACAGTACCAGTTCGAGGTCTAGTTGGGCTCCTGTCGAGAAGTAATTCAGATTTGGCAGGCTGTTGGCCAGGTTCGTAAAGTTGCCCATCCCGAATACTGAAAATCGTGCATATGTACTGTAAAAACCAAGCAGGCCGACTTTTCGGAAGCGGATAGGGGGGAAGTTGATCTCTGTTGTGAGTTTGGCATAATTCATAGCTGAAAGCTGATCTATCTGCACTCCGGGGAAGCTTTGCATTTCGCGGTACTGGAGGGGCGACCTGTAATCAACCCAGTTATTCCCGAATCCCCCGAAATAAAAGTAACTGTTGGTTTTATCAGTTTCGCCGAAAGACTGTCCCAGGGAAGTCCTGAACCAGATGGCGGAATTTTTCATGGGCAAAAGGAATCCGAAGTCAAAATTATTGATCAGCTGCGGATAAAATGTTTGTCGGGCAAAGCTGCTGAAAGCATACACCGTCCAGTCATAGCCCTGTTCAGGTTCAATAGACCCCAGGGATTTCCGCAGGTAGGAACGATGGAAGTAAATTGTACCGATATACAGTTCTTTGTACGATGACTCGATATTCTGATAGCCGGGAAGTGTTTCGAGGTCCCCGTAAGCAGCCAGTTTAACATAAATCTCGGTCTTGGAGGGACTCATCCGCATGAATACATGGTTGTATTTTCCCGAGAACATATACCCGGCCCTGCTGAATTTGGTAGGCCCGAAGAGGTCGTAAAAGTCGGCATAGTTGTATTGGGCCTGGAATGTCCAGTTCCAGTAGGTATAGTCGACGGCGATATGGAACGTTTGTTTTAACGGCAGATTATCGTAAGGAGTAAAACTGAACTTTATTGTAAGGTTGTTCAGCATCATCGGGTCCATGAAATTGATGCGGTAGCCAAACCCTATATAATTTTTATATCCCTGCATTATTGGATAGGCCCCGGCAAGCTTCAACTCTTTGATCGGGCTGTACTTCTTTTCACTGAATTTAAGGGTGTCGAGGTTTACTTTTGACGGAGGCGGCAGCATCCATGTTTTAACAACAGGATTTTTCTTAAATGCCATTTGCCCCAGGTAAGTAATGGGATTAACATCGGCGAGGGTGTCAATTTTCATCATACCCGGCACCATGCCCTTGTATGTATATTCGAAAACCAGCATCGAATCGGCTGAAACGGGAAGGGGTCTGAAGAAACCGCTTGTGGCATTGGTAAGGATCTGGGCTTTCCGGGTTTCTATGTTTATCCTGTATACATTTGAAACGCCTGTGTAGTAGGAAGTGCCGTACAGGTATTTTCCGTCGGGAGAGAATACAAAATTCATTGCCGGGTTATCTTCAAACTCATAAATTTCTTTGTATTCCTTTTTGCCTTGGAGAAGATCGGTGATAGTAAACAGGATAATCTTTTGCCTGCCGCGCACATCAGAGAGGGTGCCGGAGATAGTGAGACCGTCGGGGGAAATTGCAAGGTCGCATAGGTCTTTCCCGAAAGGAAGTGAATATAACTCCTCCCATTTTTTATAGGGTGGGCGAAATATAACCAGCATGGTCCTGCCGCTCATGGTCTGAACACCATAAAGGGAATGGTCGCGGGGGTTGAAGGCAAAGTTACCCGTCCGGTCATATTTAATCAGGTCTGTCGTATGGCCTGTATTGACATTAATGGATCTGAGCCCCCTCCAGTCATTATTGTGGGTCGAGATGAACAGTGACTTTGAAGAGTCATCATAAGCCATGGCCGTAACGTAATACAAAGAGGGGCTTGGCACCGGGGCGATCTTTTTTTCTTCTCCTGTTCTGATATCGAAACTTGAAATATGAGCCAGTTTCCCGGGGTAGTTCACTGCAACAAACATGCGGGCCGACTTAGGATCAACAAATTGTGCCGATACAGAGCCCAGGGGTTTATTCCCGACAGGCCTGTAACTGCTTAAAGGGTATCTGGATATTGCTGCAATATTGGTTTTCTGGAATGCATTTTCCCAGCCTATCCACTGGTTCCAGGCATCCTGTATTTTAATGCCATAAACCTGGCGGAACTGGTTGGCATAGAAACGCCGGCTGGTATCGGTACGGGAATAAAATTCCTTCAGCTTGTCAACTCCATAGGTATAGGCCAGGTAGCTGTCGAAGCGGGTTCCGTAAAGGTAGGAGTTGACGCCAACCTGGAAATCGACTGTGGTACCTTCGGATTCCAGTCCGATGACATTGTAAAAAAATGCGCTGTCGCGGACCATGGTCCTGAATACCATTTCATCATAACCTCCAAGCACTCTTCCGATCCCGCCGCTCATCCAGGTTTCCATGAAAACCGCAATCCCTTCATGGTACCATCGTGGAGAATACCATCTCGGAGTTGTGAAATAGCTGTATAGCATGGTCTCGGGGTCACGGTTATCGATATATACTTTCCCCCCGAAAATTCCTCTAAGGATGCGGTCGGTACGGGAGGCTTTATCGCACATGACCTGGTGGGTAAGCTCATGGCTCATGAGCCATTGCATACGTTCGTTTGCAGGGACTACCGAAAAAGTATAATCAAAAGGGGATACGGCAATATTCAGGAAGTTCCAGGGGATAACGCTGGTTCCGCCATTCCCGACATCCGTAAAATCATTAAAAAGAATATTTGTTTTCCCCGAAGCCTGGTAGTCCCAGAAATGCTTATGAAACAGAAGTGCGTTCTCGAAGGAACGCACAGTATGCGGAACTAAATAGGACGTGTTTTTATCCAGGTAAACCAGCCTGACCTGGCCGGTCTGGTATTGAGTGAGAGTGATATGTTGCTGCGCTATGGCAACGGTATTCAGTATTAACAGCAAAAGGGTGGTCGCCCACCCATAGTTTTTTTTCATATATCCGGATTTATGTCATAAGCTGATAAAATCCCTGAGTTTTAGTGATTAATTTATAAATCAGGATCAGGGTTCTATAGGGCCGACACCCAGGGCTATACCCTTTATGTCGCCTAATCCCTGAATTGCCCCGGCATTGCTGATAATCTTCTGGAGGCTTGCATTACCGGATACCAGATTCTGAAGCGCTGTATTCCCGCCAAATCCCATCTGGAGCGGAGCGCCGCTGCCAACAGCAGAACTGCCGTAAATCCCAATGGCCGAAATCTCCTTGGCGGGAATGATTACATTCAGCTGATTGGCTGAAAGGATTCCCTGGAAAACACTCGACTGTATGATATTGCCAAACACGTTGGCACTCATGACAATGCCAATATGATCTTTAGCACATAATTCTAAAATCCCAATGTTTGGATTACTCCCGACCAAAACACCCTGCAGGTTACCGACACCACAAACGGCCTGTAATTTTTCTTCAGAGGCAACATAAAGTATCTGCAGGTTTGGCCTGTCATAAACCACATAACTCGAGACAGAAGTTGCATTCACTTTCGAGCCAACCTGGGCTTGTACCTCAGCAGCGCTGAAACCGGCTGTAATGTTGACATTTGAAGAATTGACTCTTGCAAGATTTTCCGCAATTCCGAGATCCGACTGAACTACTCTGCTTCCTCCGACGGTTATATTCAGAGCACCTATGCCCGAATACTGTGCCTGTGACTGTAAGGCAAAGTTTATCATATTTCCCAAGCCCTGCTTGTTTCCTGTCAGGGCC
>Ga0208103_1000129_pt1 | contig 41393 bp, 37 predicted proteins | sample CryBogmetaGMA75M_FD_184550 | JGI IMG/M metagenome (GOLD analysis project Ga0208103, IMG submission 184550) | Freshwater microbial communities from Crystal Bog, Wisconsin, USA - MA7.5M (SPAdes) | ecosystem: Environmental > Aquatic > Freshwater > Lake | place: Crystal Bog, Wisconsin, USA... | reverse complement strand
GAATTATTGATAAAAACTACACAGTCACTGGCCCTGATTGGTCAGCCCACTCTCTGGTTTTTCTCAGTGGAATGAAAAAAATATATAATTGAATACCAAAACACCTTTCTTTGTAGTAATGTCAAACACGTTAGTCTTCGAGAATAAAGTCCATTCTGATAGAAAGGAAGACAGAATATGAAGAAGTTATTCATCTTTTTAATCATCTTAATCGTATCAGGCTGCGGCCATCTCGCAGAACAATCCGAATTCTGGAAGCATAAATCGATATATGCGTCATGGGGTCACATGGGATTTTCTATCTTTGGTCACAGGAATCCATGTGTTGAAGATGTTAAGAAAACGAAACAACAGGGATGGTGGGGAATACCAGTGGAAGTTAAGAGCAAGAATAGGCGCTAATCGAGGCTACATGCAATGCATCATGAAAAAAAGTAAAGCCCCTGAGGAAGTTAATATTAAACCTTTGCACAATTATCCACGGGTCATCGCGAGGCATGAGCTTGCTTCGCGGAGCCTGTACTGAGCGCAGCGAATGTGCTCGCAATGACCGTTTGGATTATGCAATGCTTTTAATATGGCAAATACACATCTCCCTGCAATCTGCGACTACGTCTAATATCAGCTCAAATCCGGACCGATTTTTTCAGCGTGAAGACTAATAGAAAATTTTACGTGTTTATTGCCTTCAATGCTTTGCCGTCATTGGCGGTCTTAAAAACGAGGCACATAGTTTTAACTGCTCCTGGGCTTCCATAGGCATAGTAGATGTCAACTCCCGCATCGGCGATTTTCTTTGCCAGTTTCTGCAGTTGCCCGACCTTATTCGGCACAGTGACAACGAGCACATCTTCCACCTCGACATTGGCGCCCATTTTGGCCAGCACCTTCTTCGCCTTTGCATTATTGTCGGTGATCACCATGAAATATCCCTTATAGTCCATTTCATAAGCGCAGATCGCCTCTATATTAACCTTTGCCTGGGAGACGGCAGATGCCACTTGGGCCAGTAGTCCAACCTTGTTTGGCAGAGAAAAACTTAGCTGCTTCAATTTCTTTGCCTCGGCCATATCACGTTCCTCCTTATTATTCGTTAAGATATACCTTTTAATGACTCACAAAGACCGTCCCAACGTTCAAGGGACAACTTTTCTTACTTACCACATTTCGATTTAGAGTTCCTCAGTATTTTAATGCATTCCCACAAAAAGATCCTGTACAGACGTATGAAATTTGTTCCGCAACATGACCAGGACGAACGATATATTAAGAGCTGCATCGTAAAGTATTGAAACCATATCATATCGGCGGTTTGTCATTTTCCTGTCCACAGGGGCTTGCGTTTTTCGAGAAATGCACGGATGCCCTCTCTGGCGTCATCTGCGAAGAGGTTATTTACCATGACTTCATTGCCGATATCATACGCATTCGCATCGCTCAGATTTACCTGCGCATAAAAAGCAGCCTTGCCGATCTGCAGAGTTAGCGGACTGGCCTCGGCAATCTTCTCTGCCAGCTTTTTCGTTTCTTCCTCCAGCTTATCCAAGGGCACAACCTTGTTGACAAGTCCGAACTGTTCTGCTTCTTTCGCCGACACCATCCTTCCTGTGAAGAGCATTTCCAGGGCCCGTTTTCTTCCCACAGCGCGCACTAAAGGAATTGCCGGTGTCGTGCAGAAGATGCCAAGCCTGACGCCGGGGGTCCCGAAAAGGGCACCTTCTTCAGCGACAGCGAGATCGCATGCGGCCACGAGCTGACATCCGGCAGCAGTGGCTATGCCGTGCACTTGGGCTATAAAGGGTTGCGGCATGCTCTGTATTTTTTGCATGAAAGCGCTACAGATATGAAACACCTCCTTGTAATCCGTAAGTCCCCGATCTATCATTTCCGAAAGGTCGTGGCCGGATGAAAAAATCTTACCGGCGCCCCTGACAATGACAACTTTTACATCTTTTTTGGCCTGCAGTGTGTCTAATAGATCGTTCAGTTCTTTCAGCATATCACAAGAAAGAGCATTTCTTCTTTGTGGATTGTTTAGTGTGATGGTCCCAACAGCATCCATCTGATCAAATTTTATAAGTTTGTAATTCATCTGTCCCCTCCTGATTATTTTTTCAGCCTGTTCCCGCTCCTGCTGCCTTCCTTCCCGTCAAAAATGATCATCCCATATATCCTCCAACAGTTTCTTTCTCTCCAAACCAGAGCCAGTATCCCAACGACTCGTCTGCCAATTGTCTGCATGCCTGGATCTCGAAATCCAGGGCGGAATAGTAATATGAAGGTATTTGGAAAGAGCGTATACATATGGTTCATACATCGTGCGCAACTCAGAAAGTTCCTTTTTAAGGACATCTGCCTCATCGAGCTTGAGACCTGCCCCCGACAATATGGAGCATAAATGTTCAAGTTCGGCTTTAGGAAGTCGGTTATGTTCCGGCTGGACAGGAGGACAGTTGAAGATCTGTGCGATGTCGACAATTGCATGTCGCGCCATGGCAAACGTGAATTTTGCCTGATCCTTACAGACACCTTCCAGGCTCGCCAAGGCGAACGCGCATGTATCCAGTATCGCCGTGAGAGACCCGAGCCACGATTGGTTCTCATGATGAGAACGAAAAAGAGCGAGCACCGGATAGGACAAATGGCTCTCAAGTAATTCCGCCGACCATCGTTCCCATTCGTAAAGATGTTGGCGGAGTTCATCAACCTCATTGTGATGAATATGCCGATGCAACATTTCCATTGCTGTGGGAGGCGAGCCCGCGTGTGCGTCGAGAAGTGCTATGGTCACCTCGCGACGAGCGAATGACTGGTTTAACAAAGGCAGGTAACTGATGACGAGGGCAAGAAAGCCGAGACCCAACCCGGACTCCGCGGCAATTATTCCCCTCCCCAAAGGAGTGGCCGGAGTGACATCTCCCAGACCGAGGGTGAATAATGTCGTCCCGCTCAGATAGAGACATGTGCCGAAATTGAAACTTCCTTCCGGCATCGCAAAAGTCGAACCGGACGCAAAGAGCATGAAAGCAAAGCCAAATACCAGGCCCGTGGCCCAAAGGATGATTAAGATGAGCACTGAAAGAGGTCCGAAAAAACCAAGAAACGTTTCCATGCCTCTGCGTGAAGTTATCAGTCTGGCAATCGTCAACCAGAATTTCCACGAGTAGCGGAAGAAGAGACGGGCAAGCCTTACCCTGCGTGTCACGCGGCGCGGGAGCACCATCGTTTCAAAGGCATCTCCCAAAACAATGAGAATTAAAATTAGTCCTGCAACAAACAGGGGGATGTTCATTTCCTCACCACTTTTCTACAAAACGAGAATTTATCTTCTGAATATCCCGCACCTTGAATTCGGTAGCGAGCGCATTCCCCGCAGCTTGCTGCGGAGAGCTTCAATCCGCTAATTGTATTTCTTATTCTGGACAGTGTAAGGAGTGTAAAACGAAGTGTCAATAAGAAAAATATGTCCATACGTGATAAATCTTTGAACATAGATTGCTTCTTGTCTCATGGGGGCAGGTCATTACCAAATCTGTGACACGAATTCAGTTATTAGTTAATTCCGATGTAATTTTCTCAATGGATTGATAAATTTAACTTGCATATTTTGAAACTTATTATTAATTCTATCGTTCCAATCTATGATGACATGAACTGATTCTTTAATGCTTCGCTGGTTCAGCCATATTGAGTGAATTTAATTATTCCTCATACTTATGAGTGCAATCAATGATTGAAAATTACCTTCATCATTTCAGGGATAATATCATTTTCCAGGATATTAATGATGATTTGCTCTTCATTGTGGCTCCTGAGATGTCTTTAGTCTCCTTAAAAAATGGCGAGACGCTCATCAAGCAGGACGATGATGCCGACGGCCTTTTTATCGTGATATCCGGCGCTTTGCAGGCTATCCAGAAAAAAGAAAACAAAGAACGCGTGGTCCTGGGAAACATTACGCCCAAGATGGTCGTAGGTGAGATGCAGGTTTTAACCGGCGGCAAAAGAACGGCCGATATTATTGCCACTGAGGATTCCTTATTGATCAAGCTCTCAAAGAACGGCTTTGAAACGCTGGTCCGCAATGCGGGGCAAATCATAAAAAGAATGGATGAGGTAATCCGCCAGCGCTTGCGGCATGGACAATTAGCAGAAATCATCCCGAAATTATTTGGGTCCCTCGATGACGCCATCAATGAAGAGATCGAAAAAGACATAGAATGGATATATTTAAAACGCGGAGAATACCTTTGTCATCAAGGTGAGCGGGGCGAAAGCATGTTTATTGTCATCAACGGGCTGCTCATGGCGGAGATTACGGATCAGTGCGGTCGCCGCAGAGTGGTCGGTGAAATTAACCGGGGCGAAACGATAGGCGAAATGACTATTTTCAATCATGATATTCGCAACGCAAGTGTTTACGCCTATCGCAACAGCGATGTCGTCAAGATATCAAGGCCTGTATTCGACAGTTTATCTAAAAAATATCCGCAAATATTTAAATATCTTGCTACTTTACTCATTCAGCGACTCCAGAAAGTGCAATCCAATAAAAGCCGCCCGGAAAGATCTCTGACCATTGCCGTGGTTTCGATCAATGGAAATGTCCCATCCCGTGGATTTTCGCTTCTTCTCAAGGAGGAATTGATGCGGGATGGATCCACTTTACATTTGCATGGCAGACATCTGGACAGTTTGCTCAGCACCTTTCCGAAAGCATCGGAAATTGATGAACACGATCCCAACTATATCAGGGTATCGGTATGGCTGAATGAGCAGCATGAACGGTATAAGTATATAATTTATGAATGTGATTGCACTTTTTCCTCCTGGAGCAAGCGTTGCCTTACGCAAACGGACATGGTTTTATGGATAGCCGCCGCCAATGATGATCCCGGGCCCGGATCTTTAGAACAGGCATTTCAGGAATCCGGCCTTTTGCAGGCAATTCATAATTCGAAACTGATCTTGATTCATACCGATGGGAAAAGGATGCCCTTCAACACCACATCCTGGTTGAATAATCGGCGCGTCTCCGGTCATTTCCATCTGCGATGGCATAACCGGAACGACATGGCGCGGCTGGCGCGGCTTATCAGCCGCCGAAGTGTCGGGCTGGTATTGGGAGGCGGTGGGGCAAGAGGTTTTGCTCATATCGGCGTTATTCGCGCCCTTGAAGAGCATGGCATCCCGATAGATATGATTGGCGGAACCAGCATGGGCGCAGTTATTTCGTCCCTATATGCCATGGGAATGACGTATGAGGAATTGATGGCCGTTAATAAGGGGACATTTGTTAAGAGCAATCCTTTCCGCGATTATACTATCCCGATTGTTTCCTTGATCAAAGGTAAAAAGATTGAAACTGTCGCGATATCTGTTTATCAAAACTATCAAATCGAAGACTTGTGGCTCGATTACTATGCCGTATCGTCAAACATTACCACCGCCCAAATGATCGTTCATGATCGCGGATCTTTGCTGCAAGCAATCAGAGCAACCTCGGCGATTCCTTGCATTAACGCTCCGATAATTATCGAAGGCAATCTTTGCGTGGACGGGGGCGTACTCAATAATCTGCCCTGCGACGTAATGCGTGCAAAAGGAGTAAAGACGCTGATTGCGGTAGATGTTTCGCAGGAATCACACCTGAAGGTAGATTGTGGCCAGATGCCCTCATCCTGGGATGTTTTATGGAGTAAAATACTTCCTTTTAAAAAATCCATTGCTTGCCCCACCATTATCGATGTCCTGATGCAGTTAACCACCTTGAGCAGTCAGCACAACAAAGAACAAATCATGAAGAATGTGGATATTTATTTAAGTCCGCCCACATCAAAGTACCGGCTCCTCGATATAAAGAAAATCGATGAAATTATTGAACTAGGCTACTTATACACGAAAGAAAAAATTAGATCAGGTCACGTTAGAATATAGCATTTTAACGATAAGCCTATCAGTGGCGCCAGGTAGAGGGGATTTTTAGATTTTTTCGAAATCGTCAATAATCGTCAGGAGGGGATTTTATGCCATGGCTTCAAAACATTATCAGGACAGGGGAAAGCAGTTGTTGCTGAAGAAGCGATTGAAGCAAAAGAAACGCCCCTGAAATTACCTGTGGAAATAGAAAACAAATTGATCTCCCCTGAAGACGCCGTTGACCTGCCCCATCTTGATTCCTGATTTTTAGACATACCTCAAAATCACGAAAAACAGGAGTGTGTGTTCAACACCCCTTTGTTTTATATTACCACTCAAGAGAACGTCATATAGTGTGATATTTTTTACTAAAATGTTGCACAATCAAAAAGAAAGGGGTTAGACAATATCGTCTAACCCCTCGATTTTCTGGAGCCGATGGCCAGAATCGAACTGGCGACCTACTGATTACGAATCAGTTGCTCTACCGGCTGAGCTACATCGGCTCTGCTTGTGCAGTTAAGTGATGGTGTAGTCCTGAATTTACAGTGAATGGTGATATCCGTTCCTGTTCACCAACATTTGAACTATTTATATGAAGGCATCTTCCCTGTCAAGATTTTAAGATACTGAGACCTTTGAAAACCTTAGACTTTGTCATTTCGGGTATATATATAGGTAACGTGTTGCTGAAAAGAAGATATTGTTGTTCAAAGGTTAATATATTTAACAATTTATCATTGAGCATAAAAAATAATATTAAAGTGGTTCAATATTATGAAAAAAATGTTGTTTAAGATGCGTTTATTTAGATCTCAAATTATATGGAACTACAATAGCATAGCTGCTTTGCTTGGTACATTTATTTTAGAAATGGTAACTAATTAGCAACACGTTACCTATATATATACCCATTTCGACTGAGAGGCTGTGTCGTAATAGAGAAAAATGTCATTCCGGTGAACCGAAGCCCTGAACATAGTGAAGGGGAATGTAAGGATTTCTCGTTTCACTGGAAATTACAAAAAAGAGAATTATGACACATTCTCTGAAAGGAGAAATCTTATAAACAATTGATAAATAATAAGATTGCCACAGCCCTTCGGGCCTCGCAATGACCATATACGGCAGACCTGAACGTCTGCACTACTCTTCTAAGAAGGATGGGGCGGGGAAGTAGAAACATCGGCGCCGGAAGTTTCCGCAATCCCGCTTTCTTTACCTTGACTTTCGAAACGCCTTTGGTATTATTCGGCAAACTTTGAGGGTTATCGCCATGTATGAACGACTAAAAAAGATATTCTCCGTATCGCCTCTGAAAATAACGCTCTTTGTAATCTTTATCGCTCTCATCATGTTTTTCATTGATGTCCCGTTTCTTCGATTCATGGAATTGAAGGCTTTTGATTTGCGGATGGTCTCCAGGGGAAAACGACCGCCGGGAGGGGAAACGGTTATCGCAGCAATCGATGAAAAGAGTTTGAGTGACTTGGGACGATGGCCGTGGCCGAGAACAACCATCGCCAGGCTTGTTGATAAGCTGAAGGGATACGGATCAAAAGCGGTGGGGTTCGATATTGTTTTTTCAGAACCTGATCAAAATTCGAGCCTCATTGCCATTGCTGACCTTTCGAAAGAAGTAAAAAAAATCGGGATTAGAGATAGGAGGGTACAGGGATTAATCAACAAGAAAAAACTGATAGCCGATACCGATGCGGCTCTGGCTAAAGCGATCAAACGCGGAAAGAATGTTACTCTCGGTTATTTCTTCCTCAGATCTAGCAAGGAAGCAGAACATCTAAGCGAAAAAGACTTTGAGGCGGCCGCTGAAAATATCGCCAATTCCAGATATCAGATGATACAGGGCGAAACGAGCTCCGACGAGTCAGGCGTTAATGCCTATTCGGCAGTGACAAACCTCAAACCACTAAGTGCCGCTGCCGAAAATAGTGGCTACTTCAACGCCTTCCCCGACAGTGACGGAACTATCAGATCATCGCCCCTGGTCATCAAATTCCAGGACAATTACTATTTACCACTGTCTTTGTCCCTGCTAAGCCAGTATCTGGACTGGCCTATGGTTACCCTGAATATGGCTGAACATGGCATCGAGGGAATCAAGATAGGTAATATTGACATTCCAACAGAGGAGTCGGGAAGGATGCTCCTTAATTATTTAGGACCGGCAAAGACCTTTCCCCACTATTCTATTTCCGATATTATTAAAGGTCGGCTTTCTCCGGATACTTTCAAGGATAAAATCGTGATTGTGGGCGCTACTGCCATAGGTATCTATGATTTGCGTGTAACGCCATATAGTATTGTATATCCCGGCGTGGAGATCCACGCAACGGCAATCGATAATATCTTACACCGTAATTTTCTCCATCGCTCCTCCGGGACATCACTTCTGGATATCTGTACAATCGTGTTCTTCGGTCTTCTCATAGGTATCGTCGTTCCGAGGGTTAAAGCGGTTCAGGGAATGGTTCTAAGCCTGCTTGTCCTCACATCCTTCGTCCTCATAAATACACTTATCTTTTCCCGTTATAAAGTGTGGCTGAACGTTATCTATCCAGTTCTCACCATGATGACGATTTATCTCGTTATCACTGTTTACAGGTACATTACCGAAGAGAGGGAAAAGAAAAAAATACGGGGCGCCTTCCAGTATTACCTTACCGCTTCAGTCATTAACGAGATGCTGAAAGACCCTACAAAACTCAAACTGGGAGGCGACAAGAAAGACCTGACGGTGCTTTTTTCCGATATCAGGGGATTTACCACTATATCAGAGAAAATGACGCCGGAAGACCTCGTCCATTTCTTAAATGAGTATCTGACGGCAATGACCAATTTGGTTTTTAAATACGATGGACTCCTGGATAAATACATGGGCGATGCCATCATGGCCGTCTTCGGCGCCCCTCTTGATCAGCCGGATCACGCCGTCAGGGCATGCAGAACAGCTCTCGGCATGATGGAAGAATTAAGAACACTTCAGAAAAGATGGGCAGAGGAAGGAAGGCCTCTCCTCGATATTGGCATAGGCATCAACAGTGGTGACATGGTCGTCGGAAACATGGGTTCAGACATGCGGTTTGATTATACCGTCATGGGCGATAGCGTGAATCTTGGCTCCCGATTGGAAGGAATTAATAAGGAGTATGGAACTAACATAGTTATCAGTGAATACACATACGCCGCCACTAAGGATGTCCTTTTCTGCCGGGAACTGGACGCTGTTAGAGTTAAAGGCAAGAAACTTCCTGTAAAGATCTACGAGCTCTTAGGTGAAAAGAAAGACTCTGCAAATTGGGAAAAATACGTCAGTCTTTTCGAAGAGGGACTGTCAAAATACAAGCAGGGCCTGTGGGATGAGGCAATTGCGGCTTTCCGGAAGGTCATTGAAGTAAGGCAGGACGATGCACCCGCGAAACTGTATATTGACAGATGTGAGGAACTTAAAAAGAATCCTCCTGAAGGTCCATGGGACGGCGTATTCACGATGACGAGAAAATGACAACGTCATGGTTTCTAATTGCTGTCATATCGATCGAAGGGAGATATCTTAAGATTCCTCTCTTCAGACGGGACAAAGATTTCTCAGTCGCTACGCTCCTTCGAAATGACACGGGGTGGCTGGCTTCCTCGAAATGACGCGGTTATGGTTTTCAATTGCTGTCATTTCGACCCCCTCGGCTTACTCGGGGTAAACTCCGGGAGATATCTTTTCCCCCTTTTGTAAAGGGGGAGAAAAAGAACTGGATTCCCGATCAGAGCCTGCCCTCGAAGGTATTTGTCGGGGGTCGGGAATGACAGTGAAGTGGTGGGAATGACGAGATGTAGTGTGCCGTACCAGCGGGACTAAAGTCCTGCACTACTTACTACTATGAGCACCCCCTTTGCAAAAGGGGGATTATTTTACGGTCGATAATGGCGCTAAAAGAAGATCAGAAATATAGAAGCTGGGTAGAAGTCGACCTCGACAATTTCACCAAGAACTGGAATGAGATGAAACGACTGGTCGGCCCTGACGTAAGGATTCTTCAGGTGGTCAAGGCGGACGCGTACGGCCACGGCGCAATTGAGATTTCCAACGTCGCCCTGAAAAACGGCGCCGCTCTTCTGGGCATTGCCAATGCAGACGAAGGCGTGCAATTGCGCGTCAGCGGCATCACAACTCCCATCCTAATCCTGAGCCCCTCCACCGGCTCTGAAATTGATGAAATCATTAAATACAATCTGATACCATCTGTCTCGGATATCAACTTCGCCCGGGAACTTCAGAAAAAAAGTAAGAAGGCAGATATAAGGACACCTATCCATATAGAAGTGGATACGGGCATGGGGAGAGGTGGAACGATCCATAGCGAGGCCTTCAAAATGATCGAAGAAGTCCTCGGATTTCCCAATATCGTAGTTGATGGCATATTCACTCACCTGTCGTCCAGTGAAACGATGGATGCATATAACACCATGCAGTGGAAGCTCTTTAAAGAGCTCCTGGAGAAACTGGAGAAACACCAGATCCGGATCCCCGTCAAACACATGGCAAACAGCGGAGCCATACTCAATTTTCCAGCATTTCACCTGGATATGGTGAGACCGGGTCTCATGTCTTATGGCATCTATCCCGGACCGGAAACAAAGGCAAAGGCAGACCTGGCGCCTGTCATGAGTTTTAAGACGAGGGTAGTCCTCATTAAGGAATTCCCTAAAGGATACGGCATCGGATATGGCCGGTCTTATATAACGGGTAAGCCGACAAAGATAGCGACTATACCGGTCGGATACGGAGACGGATACGGACGCATCCTATCCAATCAAAGCGAGGCGCTTGTCGGGGGAGAGCGCGCCCCCATAGTCGGGAATATCTCCATGGACATGTGCACCATCGATGTCAGCCGCATAGATAATTGCCGGATAGGTGATGAGGTGGTCCTCATGGGCGGCCAGGGTCCTGAATACATATCTGCCGATGAGATCGCGGGAAAAGTGAATACCATCAGCTATGAAATTCTATGCGCTTTAGGCAAACGGGCGCCGCGGGTTTTCCTGCATAAGGGAAAAACTGATACCGTAGAGCCCCGATTGCGGCGAATTTTTATTCCCGGCGAAGAAAAATCGATCGCCAGGATCGACGGTATTATGCGCCACTGCTTTCAGGCAAGGGCCCACGATGAAGAGCTGGGAGATGCCATATATTACGAGATGTTTGAAACCCTCTTTGGGAAAGATGACCGTCAACTGGAGCTAAGGACCAATTTCAAGTATGATATTTCTGTAAATGAGTTTTCCAAGGAAGAGAGGTTGTCAGACGAGAGAGCGGCGGAATACTTCAAGGTCACCACTCATGTCGAATATATGAAGACCTTAAAGAATCCTTTCTTCATGATAGGCTGCGCCTTAAACGATGAACAATTGTCCTCTTTCTTCAACGACAAGAAATGCGAGTACCGGTGGCTCTTAAGCAGGGGGGACGATCCGGTCACGGAGAAGGATTTCAAAGTCGCCGGAGTGCGCGTAGACAATGAAGATGTGCCCATAATAAGGACGGAAAATACCGAGAGAGGTTATGAGGTCTGGTGCGGTGATGATAAGCTCAAAAAGAAGCTGAATAAGCATGCCAAAGTAGAAATCGAGATTGTCACGAAGAAATCCAAAAGCAGCAATACCTTCTCTGTCTATATCGTTTACCCCACCAGGGGTCTTGACATTTCCTTCAATTACGAGGGAGTAAAATTCAGATATGTGAAAGAAGTCAGCTTCTTTGCGGGGAAGCAACCGTATCCGGAGATCATCCGGAAACGGGGAAAATCCATCAGGCTTCGCATCAGCGACGATGAATGGATATTCCCCAACAGTGGTGTGACTTTTTTCTGGGATTTTTGATTTTATGAAAAAGTTAAGAGTAGGCATCATATCAGGCGGCATGTCCTCGGAGAGGGAGGTTTCACTAAACAGCGGCAGGAATGTCTATGATAACCTTGATACTGAATTTTACGAAGGCAAACCGATATTCATGGATGATCATGGAAGCCTGTGGGTAATCACGTGGCAACTCGTTTCTCAAAACACCACCGTAGACATAGCGGAACGTTTGTCCAAGGAGGCGCGTAAGATATCATACGAGGACCTGAAGAAGGAAATAGATTTTGCCTTCATATCCCTGCACGGAAAATATGGAGATGACGGCTGCATCCAGGGTCTACTGGAACTCTTAGGGATACCCTACACGGGACCCGGGATACTCGCATCAGCCCTGGGCATGGACAAACATATGCAGCAGATACTCCTGAAGGCTAAAGGGTTGAGTGTCCCAGACAGTATCATCGTCCACGAAAGGGAGTGGATGGAAAATAAAGAAGAAGTCAAAAGGAGAATCACGAAACATTTTGCATTCCCCGTCTTTACAAAGCCTACCAGAGAAGGTTCAAGCGTAGGCGTTACAGGTGTCAAAGATGAAGATTCCCTTGGGAAGGGGATCGAAGACGCCCTTAGATATGATAATGCAGTTCTGGTCGAGGAATATCTTCAGGGGATAGAATTTTCGTGCATCGTTCTGGAAGAGGCGGGCGTTGCCAGGCCACTTGATCTCACGGAGATTTACCCTCAAAGCGAATATTATACCTATGACGACAAATATATGCCGGGGAGGTGCAGGAAGTTCACCCCCCCCAAAAATATCCCCTCCGATGTTGTAGAAAAAATCAAAGCGGAAGTCGTCAAAGCCTACCATGCATTGGGGTTCAGATCGTATGGACGCATTGATGGCTTTCTGATGAAGGACGGACGGATACTCATCACGGACCCCAATTCCTCATCCGGTATGGCGCCTTCATCATTCTTCTTTGAACAGGCCGCCTCAATGGGGATGCTTCCCACGATGGTCATATCAAGGCTGATACAGAACGCAGTCAAAATTCATCAGGAAAAAAAGGGCCCCTTATAGCGGTATCGCTATGATCATCGCCCTGTGCCGGCAAGCTAACAATAGGTTGCAACAGCTCCGGGAAATGACTTTACAAAAAAACAAAATATCATTATAGTCCGCAGTCGTAGCGCTGACAAGGCTGGTAATAATGGGGGGAAAGCAGTTGACATCATCGAATAGCACGGGCGGCGAGAAACTCAAGGTCGGAATTGTAATGGGAGGAGTGTCTTCTGAAAGAGAGGTTTCTCTTGAGAGCGGCAGAAATATCTTCAATAAAATTGATCGTAAGAAGTACGATCCCATTGCCATATTCATGGATAGCAAGGCCGCCTTCTGGGAAATACCGATAAAGCTCTTGATGCGAAACAGCACGAAAGACATTGAGGAGGACCTGCCGGAAGAAGCGAAATATATCCCCTATGAGATGTTGAAGACCCGGACAGATTTTATCTACATCGGCCTGCACGGCAAGTACGGTGAAGATGGATCCTTGCAGGGCCTGCTGGAGCTTCTCAACATCCCCTACACAGGCTCAGGGGTACTGGGATCTGCTTTAGGGATGGATAAATATGTGTGCAGAAATATCCTGGCCGCAAGCGGAATTGACGTACCGAAAACACTGCCTGTTTTCAAACGACAATGGCAATCCGAAAAGAATAAGGAAATCCTTGACGCCATTGAAAAAGATATCCGGTTCCCCTGCGTCGTAAAGCCGACACGCGAGGGATGCAGTACGGCCGTGAAAAAGGTGGTTTCGAGAGAAGGCATCCCGTCTGCCGTGGAAGAAGCATTCCATTGGGATAACACGGCATTGGTTGAAGAATTCATCGACGGCATGGAGGTAACATGCGGTGTCATCGAGGATGATCAGCCATTGGCGCTGACTCCCTCTGAAACCATTCCTACGGATGACGTCCTTTCCCTTGAAGACAAGTTTCTCTATGGTCAGGGTGAAAATAAAACCCCGGCCAGAGTTCCGGATAATGTACTCCAGAAGATTAAGGACGTTGCCGTTGAGACCTTCTCTGCCCTTGACCTCCGGGGCTATGCAAGAATCGATATGTTCGTGAGGAAGGACGGGAGAGTCGCTGTCCTCGAGCCGAATACCCTCCCCGGAATGACGCCCTCCACCGTTCTTTTCCACCAGGCAGCGGCCTCCGGAATTACCCAGACAGAGTTCATTGACCGGGTAATTGCTTCAGCCCTGAAGGCTCACGAAAGAAAAAGAGGGCCGTTGTAAGCAAAGATAGTTGATTTGCCATTACACCCATTTCGAACCCTTCGGTTTACTCAGGGTAAACTCCGTGAGAAATCCTTGTCCCGAGCGAAGAGAGGGATCTGTTTCAATGCATCACAGATTCCTCAGTCGCTACGCTCCTTCGGAATGACATAGGGGTGGTTGCGCTCCTTAGAAATGAAACGAGGGCGACAGTCTGATAGCACATAAGCATCTGAAACAGCTTACTTATCCCGCCACTTGCAAATCAATAATCGTTTCACATAAGACGTCACATAAGAACGTTGACAATATGTGATAAATGACTATATTATGTGTGACTTTCGGGGGTTATTATCCTAATCCAATGGTTTGACTATGCATTTCAATCCGGCACAAAGGTCGCTCGCAAATAATGTGTTTCTACAGGCGGAAAACCTCACGGGACAGTATTTCCGTTTCAACCGCGAAGAGATGAAGAAATACCGGTACGATGTAAAGACCCTCGCTGATCTTGAAAAACACGAAGTGAGAGATGGGGCATTTGCCCATTTATGCAGGTACCATTTCAATAAAGATCAAGACCTGGATAAATCGGATGATTCTTATTTTTACAGAGTCTGTCTTCAGGATAACCGGATTCTCAATGCCGTCGAGAGGGGACATTCTTTCATCAGACTGAACCCTTTGTTACTATATATTGCCGCCCACGAGCTTGTGCATATCATACGGTTCGAGGCCAGAGAAATTGATTTCGACGCATCGCGGGAAGAAAAAGAGCGGGAAGAAGATAAAGTCCATACTATAACGAAGGATTTGCTTCAGTCCTGCATCTCTCCTGATCTCAGACTTATTTTTGATTGCTTCAGCAATCATTACAAAATAGGAGATATTTTTCATTGATAAAATGCTCGTTGTTGGAGGGTTTATATGCCGATTTATGAATATAAATGCAGGAAGTGCGGAAAGCAGTACGAACTGTTTCAGCACATGACTGATCGCGTCGCGAAGACGTGCAAATTCTGTAAAGGTCCTGTCAGCAAACTGATTTCCATGTCATCCTTCCATTTGAAGGGTTCGGGTTGGTACGTTACGGACTACGGCGGAAATAAGGCGCCCGCAAGTGAGACAAAGAAAGACGATGCTGGAAAATCGGAAACAATAGACACCGTAAAGACGGAATCGACCGCGAAAGCAAGCACGGAAGAATAAGAAACCCCACAAACCTTCTCTAAAAAAAGGCGGCCTCCAAAATGGATGCCGCCTTTTTTTAGATATTTACTCTTTTGAACTTCAAGATGAACTTTGAAAAGTTCGTCCCCTCAGGTTACGTGCATCCGGAGGGCTAAATTTTCTCGCCTATTTCGTTTGATTGCGCTTCCCGCGGAGACGCTGCATGAGGAAGCGGTCTACAGCCTCCTGAGATATGTCATTGCCTATTACTTCTCTGATCGTATCGATGGGAATCTCCACGCGCGCCGCACCCCTGTGGCCTCCGGCATTCCCATAGTTTGCGAAAGCCTTTGCGGCAATTGCCCCGCAATCCTGGCGGTACCCATCCCCCCTGAAAATAATGATAAGCCTTTCTTTAACGATTCCGGCGATGATAACGTAAGAAATATCAACAATGCGCAGGAAGAAGTCCGCCACCTGAACACATGCATCGACACTTTCCACCCTGCCCAGAAAACTCATCATCCTGTCACGGTAGCGCCGCCTGTTGCGATATGCGTAATCGTAATACTTGAGAAAGCGTTCGGGGATTTGATTCAGTTCGATGCGGCGGATAAGCTGTCGATTAGCGCGGGCAAAATTCAGGTAGTATGCACTGATGTCTTCAAGAATGACGTCGCGCTCGAAATTGTTTGTATCGGCCTTGATTCCGTAAAGAAGAGCCGTGTGAAGTTTCTTGGGAATTTTCACCTTTGCAGCGAGAAGGTACTCCGTCATCATCGTTGATAAGGCGCCGTAATTCTCCCGTATGTCGGCCAGCTCCGCGTGCCATACTGTTGTGCAGGGATGATGATCAAAGACAATCTGTGGTTGAACGTCCTGGAGGGCAGCGCCGAAAAATGTAGGCTGGGCGTCTACAATGGCAATCAAACGGTATGCCCGGATATCTGTTTTGTCCAAGAGTTGAATGTCCACTTTCATTGCCCGGATGAACTCAATATTCTGCTGGCGAACGACGGGTTCCGTGGCAACAAAGGTACACTTTGACAAACCTGCTGTCTGCCGGAGGAGTTCCTGAAAGGCCATGCATGATGCAACAGCGTCCGGGTCAGGACTGCCAAACATAAGAACCGCAAGGGCATCATCCTGTTTGACCATGGTCTTGAGTTTCATTACATTGTGTAATGTTTCTTCTTTAATAAGGAAGGATTCAATGCGTTTCATAAGCGTCGCTAAACCGGACCTCTCCTCCAGACAATTAGATGATTACGGATAGAGAACCCGTATTTTCCCTTTTGGTTCCGAAATGATTTCACCCACGATGGCCGCCTCAACAATTCCATCAGCATGCATCCTGCCGATTAATGTCTCCGCCTGACTTTCCGGCAAGACAATAAGCAGTCCGCCGGCGGTCTGCGGGTCAAACAGGATATCCACCAGCCAATCAGGACATGCCGGAGCAACCTCGATGAACTTCGCGCGATACTGACGATTCCGTTCCAGCCCCCCGGGCACTATACCTGTCTCGACGAATTCCCGTATTTCCGGGAAGAATGGAATAGATGACGCATTAATAAGCATGCCCACATCGGAGTCTTCCACCATTTCACAGGCATGACCAAGAAATCCAAATCCCGTGATGTCGGTACAGGCATGAATGTCAGGCATTTCCAGCATGAGCTCTGCCGCCTTCTTATTCAGTGTGGTCATGTACTTTGTCGACTTTGCCACAAGCGCCTCACCGGCCAGCCCGCCCTTCAGCGCCGTAGAGACAATACCGGTACCTAAGGGTTTGGTGAGAATCAACTTGTCCCCTACCCTGCCGCCTCTATTGAGCAGGACTCTGTCAGGATGCACCACGCCGGTAACAGAAAGCCCATATTTTGGTTCGTCATCCTCTACACTGTGCCCTCCGACGAGAAGGACGCCAGCCTCCCGCATCTTATCAAGCCCCCCCTGAAGAATCTGCCGGAGTATAGACATATCCATTGTCTTTGCGGGGAAGCAGACTATGTTCAGCGCTGTAAGCGGCCTTCCTCCCATGGCATAGACATCACTCAGGGCATTCGTGACGGCTATCTGGCCGAATGTGTAAGGATCATCCACGATAGGCGTAAAAAAATCCACCGTCTGGATAATGGCCAGATCATCACGGAGTTTATAAACTCCGGCGTCTTCCGCATGTTCCATCCCGACGATCAAGTTCGGATCGGAAATCAACGGCAAATCCCGCAATGCTTCGCTCAGGTCGCCCGGACCGATCTTGCAGGCTCAACCGGCCCCGTGGACAGTCTCGGTAAGGCGTATCTTTAGTTTCTCTTCCATGCGCGCATCTTACAGTAATCGGCTATATGCGTCAATATTTTGTGTTGCAGCAATAAATTAAGGTTTGAAAAATATCACAAAGACTCCCGCTTTGATTATAGCTCGTAATTGTGGTAACTTATCCAATATGAGCCAGGATAAATTTAGGAATATCACCATCCAGCAATTGGAAGTCCTCATGGCACTGGTTGAAGCAGGCAGTTTCACCAGAGCCGCCGCTAAAATTTCCCTTTCCCAGCCGTCTCTGACGAAACAGATCCAAAACCTGGAAGAAGCGGCAGGATCGCGATTGGTCAACCGCGGAGTAGCAGGAATTTCTCTTACGCCGGAAGGTCAGATTATCTATGGTTATGCAAAACGGATAATCAGATTAAGGGAGGATGCCAAAGAACGCGTCGTAAGACACAAGGCGCAGGAATCAGGACACATCTATCTGGCTGCCAGCACCATACCGGCCACATACATTCTTCCCCGCTTGCTAAGCAGTCTGAAAAATGCGCACCCTGATATACGGGTACACATGCAGATGCATGACAGCGAGGAAACGCTGCAAATTATCCTGAATGACCAGGCAGAAATGGGTTTCATCGGTAAAGAACCTATAAACAAGAAACTGGTTGTGCAGCGTCTATGGAAGGATTCTCTGGTCCTCGCTGTCCCCGCTGGCCACCCTCTTTCGAACCGAAGAGCTGTGAAAGTGGAAGACCTTAAAGAGATACCCTTCATCATTCGGGAAAAAGGGTCGGCGACACGTGATATTATCGAGGAATGCCTGGAAAAACAGCGGCGTATAAGCCTGTCTCGTTTCAATGTGATTTGTGAAATGGGAAGTTCCGAGGCCGTGAAAGAGGCCATCCTGGCCGGTTTAGGCGTTTCCATTCTTTCTGTTTTTGCGATTAAACGAGAACTGTCGCAGGGTTTACTGACCGCTCTTAATGTCAGCGACTGCAACATGGAAAGATATTTCTACCTCGTCCACAAGAAGCAATTCCCTCTAATGATGTACCATAAGCACTTTTTGAACCTTGTGAAAAGATATTTCCCATTCAAATAAGCCCCGCCAAGGCAAACCTAAGAATCGGCAAAACCGCATCTTCCCTATAACAAATAAGAATAAAGCGCGTGTGTCTATAGGTTATAGGAATTTGACTTATTCAACTAAACTATATTATTGATCTACGCTATTTGGCAGGGACTCAGAAAAGAGAGACTAATATTCATGAAAGAAAAAATGTCATTCGGCAGTTTGGCGGCGTCCATAAAAGCCATTTTGGCTTTGCCTTTCCTGTACAATGCTGTGCGGATAGGTATCGCGGCTCTGTTCATTTACGCCGGCGTTACCAAGCTTCTCGACCCAAAGGCATTTGCCCGCATAGTCTCAGCTTACGGTATTGTCCCGGAGGCTATTCTGCCTGTCGTAGCCATTGGCCTGCCACTGTTGGAGACTATTGCCGGTGTCGGACTCCTGTTCGATATCCGGGGAAGCCTCACCGTTATTTCCGGCCTGCTGGGTTTATTCATTCTTGTATTGGGATTTGGAATCCTTAAAGACCTGAACGTGGATTGCGGCTGTTTCGGGACTGAAGAATTGGCCCAACAGAGTAGCCTCCGCCAGGCCCTTTACCGTGATCTGGCACTGATCGGGATTATAATACCGTACCTGTATCTGTCCCGGCGTTTCCGCCAATGCTTCCAAAATAATTTAATACCAACAAGCGACGAGAATGCACGCAATAATATTCAACCTGTTTAAGGCTATTCTACGATTGCTTAGGAATATTGTGAAATTTTGATTCAGCGGATAAAAATTAAGGAGGTATTTAAGACATGATAAAGAGGAGTCTGTTGGTATTTTTAATCAGTGTTATTTTCGTTATCGGATTTGCCGGCACCGGCGTTGCTGCCTGGGGCACCAAGGAACTCGATACAGAGAAGGTTGCGGTGACATTTGCTGGAGAAGTGGAAAGAGGTGGTTACAAGATCGTGGCAACGCAGGAGTTGAAAGGCTGGCTCGATCAGAAAAAAAGCGTGCTGATTGTAGACACCATGCCTTACGAAGACAGCTACAAGAAACAGCATATTCCGGGGGCTGTGAATATGGAGTTCCCCATTCCTGAAATGACCAGGCTTGACGACAAGACTAAAGCCGCACTGGAAAAACTCCTCGACCCCGATAAGAACCGTCTTATTGTCTTTTACTGTGGGTTTGTGAAATGCACCCGGAGCCACAATGGGGCGATGTGGGCTGTAAAGTTAGGCTACAAAAACGTTTATCGCCATCCCGGCGGTATCAAGGCATGGCACGAGGCAGAGTATCAGGTTGAAAAAGTGCAATAGGATTATAAAAGCGCCGAGGTATTTCGCAGCGCCTGCATAAATTGTTCGGGATCATTGATTAACCATAAGCAAAAGATTGAGGTATCATCACACATGAAATTCTGGAATGTTGCCCTGATATTCTTCGTCACTTTATCAGCCACTACGGTTCTTGCGGAGAATAAAGAGGTCCTTTTCCGTGAGGATTTTAAAAGCCTCTCCTACTGGGAACCTCTCACATTTCCAAAAATCAACAAACACTCAACCTATACGATCATAACTCAGAAGGGACACTCTTTTCTTAAAGCAGAGAGTCACAGTTCGGCATCGGCCATTGTTTATCGAAAAGCATGGAACGTTTACGAGTATCCCCGCATAAGCTGGAAGTGGAAGGTGGATAGTGTATACAAGAAGGGGGATATCCGGGATAAATCAGGAGATGACTACCCCATCAGGGTGTACGTCATGTTTACCTATGATCCGAAACAGGCTGATATTGCAGAGCGGCTGGAGTACGGAATTGCGAAAACCCTCTACGGAAAATATCCTCCTTACAGTACGCTAAATTATGTCTGGACGGGCCAGAACATCGCAGAACGAATCATCACAAGCCCTTACACCGACAGGGCAAAAATCATCATCCTTGAGAATGGAAGAAGCACTATTGGAATCTGGGTTGAAGAGACAGTAAACATTCTTGATGACTACAGGGCAGCCTTCGGCAAAGATCCACCACCGACAGCAGGTATCGCCATAATGAATGACTCTGACAATACGGGAGAGATGGCTGTCTCATACGTTGATTATATTGAAGTCTTCAAGTGAATTGCATCTTTAGGATGCACTATCTTTTTCAGCGGCGTTCTTGCGCTCGTAATTTTCGATAGCCTCGAGCAATGCTGCGGTTCCTGACAAGATGCATTTGCCATCGCGCCCGGGAATCCCCTTAAGCGCAAGGATAACATGGGCATCGTTTATCCGTTTCGCCTCACCTATGGTCTTGCCTTTGGCCAGCACCGTGGTCATGCTGCTCGTCGCAACGGCTCCGGCGCATCCGGAGGATTGGAATTTGATATCCGCAATCCGTCCTCCGTCTATCTTAATCCAGAGCTGCATCTCATCGCCGCAGGAAGGATCGCCGATGTGCGCAAACCCATCCGCATCCGTCATAGTGCCCACATTCCTCGGATTCGTACTGTGGTCCGCTACCAGCTCATTATAAAAAAGTACGGGGCCATAAGGGAGCTCCATTCCCACTTTCAGCTCCACTTCATCGTACGTCTTTCTCTTATAGAGATCCTTCCAGTTATCAGACTTTCTCTTTATTTCCTTTTGCCTCATCCTATCACCTGCGGGACAATTACATGAGCCTTATAAATATCCCCTCTGTCATTTTGCCCCCTTCGCTTTACTCAGGGTAAACTCAGTACCAGTATTTGATGTCTTCAGAATTTGCTGTCCACAAAGGTTGCCTGCACCCACCCATTGAAGAGCTTTCGGAGGGCGAATATAAAGGAAGTGATTTTATGTGTCAACGAAAAATTAGCAAGCATAATGCACTTCGTCTCAATTCGGAGATTTACTTACGTCATATGAAGGCGGTCGTGAAATCACAGTGCCATGGCTCATAATTTAAGCTGTCTTCTCTATCCGGCACTGACTTCTTCGGTCGAGCAGAACGATAGATGCAATCCTACTTCAGGCGAAAATCGACCCTGCTATTCTTTGCTTTCTCCTTCTTATCCGTTGCAAGGGTCTTCGGTTCCACCACAAAGATGCGGTCTGCAGAGATCGTGCCGTCCTTCAGGAGCAGTGACTTGATCTGTATCGCCCGCTGAGACGCCAAAAGTCTCAGGTCACTGTCATTGACCGTCAGTTGCGTAATCATCAACTTTTCCATCTCCGGAACTGATAGACCCTTCTTCATACCGAGGACTGTTCTGGGCTTCGGGAACTTTTCCGCTTCATAGGCCAAGGTAAGATATCTCTTATATTCATCATCGTTGATCTGGACTTCGTCCACGGGAACTGCTTTTTGGTCGTGACGGATCAGCTCTTTCAGTTTCTGAGCCTTCAGTTTTGCGCTGAGCTGATTCCGCTTCAGCCCTTCCTTATCTTTTTCCATGTCGACATGACCTTCGATATCGAGTCTTAAGCCAGGTCGCTCATGGAGGGCCTTAATCAGGGTTTCCACCTTCTTCAAATTTGCTCCGCCTATGGCGGAACTGCCGTCGTCAAACTCGACATAGCTGAGTTCCTCTCCATGACCGAACAAAGAACCCAACATAGCAAATGGCGCCGTCGCAGCCTTTTCAATGAGGTTACCGATCACCTTAATCACAATTCGCCACACGCTGAATTGCGGATCGTCGAGGCTTCCGGTCACAGGAATATCCAAGTCTATATTTCCTTTTCTGTCCTTCAGAAGGGCAACGGCCAACCTTACCGGAAGTTTCGTCGCCTGTGGGCTTTCCACGGGATCACCGAAATTGAACTGATTGAGGAATATTTTATTCTTGGAATCCAGCTTTTTCTCCACTATCAAATACTGCAAATCAAAAGAGAGCTTTCCCTTCCTGATGCTGTATCCTGCATATTTCCCCGAATAAGGCGACAGCGGGCTGAGGTCCATATCTTTGAAACTTGTCTTGAGATCTATAAAGAGGTTTTCCGGGAACGGGTGGATCCTGCCGGTGATTTCGAGGAGAGCGGAATAATCCAGATTCCCGCGCAGATCCACATCCGCAGTTTTACTGGCAATGGAAGAAATTCCGGAGACGCGACCGCCGATCTCCGCGAGCTTGGCAGCATAGTTCGGTTTTATATAACGATCCTGAAAATCGATGGTGCCGCCCTGCAGACTTAAGGCGCCGATCTGAATCTCTTGCGGGGACTTGTCTGCCTGCTCCGTAGTTTTCTTATCTGGTACGGTTGTCTCAGGCTTCTCCAGTGTCTGCTCTTCTGTGATATGCTGGAGATTCATCGTCCCATCAGGAAGAACAATCATTCGCGCGTAGAAATCGGTCAGTGATATATCACTGATACGAAGATACAAGGGATTGTAGCCAGCCTGCACATTCTTGAAGAAGAGCGATTTCCACTTCAGGAGACTCTCGGCATTAACCTTGTCAATCGTGGCAAAGTTGGCGACGAGGATATTGCCGGCAAAGCTCATCTTCAGATTATCTTTTTCCATGGCCTGCAGATTGACACGTCCCGACGTAGATACCTTGCCGTCGGTTATGCTGACCTTCATTTTATCATCTATATAGGGCTGCACGCTCGAAAGGTTCACGGACTTGACGTTGATGGCGAGATTTGCAGAGAGGGGATCGATGCCCACAGGACCGGCAACAGTAACCACGCCCGTTTTGTCCAGACGCAGTGAGAGCGACATGTTGCCTTTGGTGTTCCTCTCCGTGGAAATATGGCTTCCTTTCAGAGATAGGCCGCTGATGTCAAAACGGCCTTCCATGGGAGGCACAGCATCAAAAAACTGGATCTTCCCATCCTCAATTCCCAGATCGTCGATCTTCAGGGTCACAGGCGCTTCATCCTTTTTCTTGACTTCCTTCTTCGGAGGGATGAGCGAAAGCAGATTTAATTTTCCCGATTTATTCCGCCGGATGACCAATTCCGGCCCTGACAGGGCGATCTTTGAGAAATGGTAGACCGATGCAAAGGGTTCGAGCGAAACGGCGGAGACCTGAAGCGTGGGCATGCGAATCAGACGCTGCTTGTCCAGCTCGTCAACGGCAAGGTCTTTGAGTGTCGTATCTCCCTTGATGGTGATGGATGGCTTCTTGTCCCGGTGCTGAATGAAGGATATGCTCGTCTTCGTACTCAACAGGCCTGACAACATTTTGAAATTCATCTTAAGAGGCACGTAGGGAAGATAATAAGGGATGTCGAGATTCTTGATTTCTATATCAAAGGAAGATTCCCTGGAATCGGCAAAGGGTTTTGTCCTGCCCTCTATGGTGTAGAGACCGCCATTTATATTCGCCGAAAAATAAGGGGTGACGTATTCATCCGTGTAGTAGGGCATATCGGAAACGAACGGGATCCTGATGTTGATTTCCCTGGCCTTATGAATGGTTTTCTTCGGCCCGTCCCAGAATTCGACCGTACCGTTTTCTATGTGGATGTTGTTCAATGAAAATGGCGGCGGCGGTGACTTTTTCTCTTGGGTTTCACCTTCCTTTGGAAGCAGGTCTGAGAAGTTGTATGACCCGTCGTCACGTCTGACTATCCTGACAGTCGGATTCGTGAGCCTGATCTCCTTCATAATCAGGGTCATGCGAAAGATGGAGAGACTGTCGATGTTCATAAAAAGGCTGTCGAAGCCGATAAAGGTATCAGTTCCCCCAGGTTCTTTAACCTGAAAGGAATCGACCGTCACCGTGAGTCTCAGGGGGTTTACGGTTATCTGCTTTAGCGCTACTTCGCGATGAAGGTTTTCTGAAAGAGTCTTGACAAGAAAAGTTTTCAGGAAGGGGGGAAGCGCGAAATATGCCGCGATGACAATCACCGCAAGTACGGCAACGACGGACAAAATAACTTTGCTTACGCGACCCATGTTAGCCTCCTATCCTGTCATGTTTGATGTATCCTCAAAGCTTTTATATAACTTCTGTCGTGTTTCAGGCAAGACTTAATCTTTCGCCAAACCGCTGCTCCGCCAGATCATATAGATGGCAGGATAGATGATCAGTTCGAGGATGGTGGAGGTAATCACACCGCCGACCATGGGCGCAGCAATCCGTTTCATAACATCTGCGCCTGTGCCGTGGCTAAACATGATAGGGATAAGCCCCGCAAGAATGACGCTTGCCGTCATTATCTTGGGACGGATTCTCTTCACGGCACCGTGCATGATGGCATCTTTCAGATCGACCGTATTTCTCAGCTTCCCTTCTTTCATCCATTTCTCATAGGCCAGGTCAAGATATAGAAGCATCACCACGCCTGTTTCCGCATCGAGCCCCGCAAGGGCGATGATACCGACCCATACGGCGATACTCATGTTGTAATTTAGAATATAGAGAAGCCAGAAGGACCCCACGAGGGAAAAGGGAACGGCAAGAAGGACGATCGCCGTTTTCATGACTGATTTCGTATTGAAGTAAATCAGGACAAAAATAATGAAGAGCGTGAGGGGAATGACGAGTTTCAGCCTCTCATGGGTCTTAATCAGATATTCATATTCGCCGCTCCAGGTAAGGCGATAACCGTCGGGGATCGTGAGTGACGCCACCTTCTTCCTGGCCTCGTCAACATAACCGCCTATGTTCCCGCCTGAGTAATCTATATAGACATAGGAGGTCAGGAGCCCCTCCTCACTTTTTATGGCTGTCGCACCTTTGACAATCTTTATATCAGCAAGTTCCCCCAAGGGCACCCGGAGGGGAACATTTGAACCTGACAACGCGGACATGCCTGCTGCTGCCGCTGCCGCTACAGGACGGCTCGTCATCACAGGGACCAGCACACGCCTCAGCTTTTCCACATCGTTTCGCAGTTCCCGTGCATAGCGGACATTCACAGGATAGCGCGCCCGTCCTTCGATGGTAGTAGTCAGGTTCATCCCCCCGACTGCCGCCTGAATGACCTCCCCGACGTCATCCACGGTCAGGCCATATCGTCCCACCTCATCCTTGCGTACGACGATGTCCAGAAAATATCCGGTCGTGACCCTCTCCGCATAGACACTCCGGGTCCCCGGGATTTCCCTGATGTGATGCTCTATGGCGAGTCCTATTTTTTCAATCTCTTCCAGGTTGGGCCCGAGAATCTTAATCCCCACAGGCGTCCTGATCCCCGTGGCCAGCATGTCAATGCGGGCCTTGATAGGCATAGTAAAAGAATTAGCCACACCGGGAATCGACAGCGCGTCATTCATCTCGTTCTTGATCTTCTCCACATCCATGCCCTTGCGCCACTCCGATTCGGGCTTCAGGTTGATCACCGTCTCGAACATCTCCAGGGGCGCCGGGTCCGTTGCGGTCTCAGCGCGGCCGGCCTTCCCGAAGACCTGGGCGACTTCCGGAATCTTCATGAGGATCTTATCCTGCATCTGCAGCAATTTCGAGACCTCCGAGATGGACGCCCCGGGCATGGTCACAGGCATGTAAAAGAGGGTCCCTTCGTAAAGGGGTGGCATGAATTCCGAACCAAGTTTCATAAAAGGATAAACTGTCAGTAGCACAACAATGGCGGCAATGATAATGACGGTCTTTCTCCACCTGAGGGCGAGGCCGGCAATGGGCTCATAAAGCTTATGAAGGATGATGCTGATGGGATTTCTGTCTTCATGTCTTATTTTCCCACGAACAAAGATCGTCATCAATACAGGCGTCAGTGTGATCGCGAGAAATGATGAGAAGAGCATGGCAAACGTCTTGGTATAAGCGAGTGGTTTGAAGAGCCTCCCTGCCTGCGCCTGCAAGGTGAAGACGGGCAGGAAGCCAACCGTGATCACGAGGAGCGAGAAGAAAAGGGAGGGACCGACTTCTTTGGCCGCATCTATGATCACGTCCGTCCTCTTTCCCGGTCTGCCTTGGGCTTCCCATTCTTCCAGCTTCTTGTGGGAGTTTTCCACCATGATGATCGAGGCGTCAACCATGGCGCCGATGGCGATGGCGATACCGCTGAGACTCATGATATTTGATGTGACACCCAGATAGTACATGCAGATAAATGACATGATGATAGCCACAGGCAAGGTGAGGATCACCACGAGGGCGCTGGGCAGGTGGAAAAGGAAGATGAGACAGACGACACTGACGGCAACGGCGAGCTTTATGATTTCATCTTTCAGGGTGTCGATGGAGCGCTTGATCAGGTCTGACCTGTCATAAGTGGTAACAATCTTAACCCCCTTGGGGAGACTGGGCGTGATGTCTTTCTCTAACTTCTCCTTGACCCGTTCTATAACATTGAGGACATTCTCGCCGAAGCGGACAACGACAATGCCGCCTGCGACCTCTCCCCTGCCGTCCAGTTCCGCAAGGCCCCTCCTGATTTCCGGTCCGAACTGGACGCTGGCCACATTTTTCAAAAAGATCGGCGTTCCCGCATTATCCGCGCCCAGGGAGACATCCTCCAGGTCCTTAAGGTTCTTGATGTAACCGCGGCCTCTCACCATGTATTCGACACCGGACATCTCCAGAACCCTGCCTTCCACGTCCCGGTTGCTCTTCCGGATTACTTCCATCACTTTGGTGATCGGAATATTGTAGGCAAGGAGGCGGTTCGGATCAATGGTTACCTGGTACTGCTTCACAAACCCGCCTACGCTCGCGACCTGTGAAACGCCGGGAACGCTTTCCAGCGCCAGTTTGAGCGAATAATCCTGGAGCGAGCGGAGTTCGGAGAGATCATGCCCGCCCGTCTCATCAACGACGGCATAGGAAAATCCCCATCCCAGACTCGTCGCGTCAGGACCAAGGACGGGATTAACATCAGCGGGAATCTTGTTTTTAACGGCCTGAAGATACTCCAGCACGCGGCTTCTCGCCCAGTAGATATCTGTCCCTTCCTTGAAAATGACATAGATAAAGGAACTGCCAAGATAGGAAAAACCCCTGACCGCCTGTACCTGAGGCGCAGCAAGAAGGGTGGATGAAATTGGATAGGTGATCTGGTCTTCTACAAGGTCGGGGCTCCGGCCTGTCCATTCCGTATAGATGATGACCTGCGTATCGCTCAGGTCCGGGATGGCGTCAAGCGGCGCATTTTTCAGCGCCCAGTAACCCCAGGCAATGGAAATGAACACCATGAGAAAGATGATAAACTTATTGCGGGCGCTGTATTCAATGATTCTGGCAATCATATGATACTTTCAATTCTGATCTACGGCTTGCGTAAGGGTTTGACGCCCTTGAGCTGGGCTTCGGAATCAATCAGGAAATTGGCGGTCGACACGACTTTCTCGCCGCTTTTCAAGCCCCGCAGGACTTCCACGGCACCGTCCGCACGGAGGCCGACCTGGACAACACGGGGTTCGTAAACGCCATTCCCCCGGTCCACATAAACCACCTGTTCGACGCCGGTATCGATCACCGCCGATTCCGGGATGACAAGTTTTTTACCCAGACTGATCCTGATTTCCACATTCGTAAACATCTGTGGCTTAAAGTCGCCTTTCGGATTTTGCAGAGTCAGTCGCACCTTCGCCGTCCTCGTATCCGCTGAGATGGTGGGATAGATATAATCAATCCGTGACACCATTTCCCTGCCCGGGAAATAACTGAGGGTGATGCGGGCCTGTTGACCTACCCGCACAAAGGGTAACTCGTATTCGTAAATATCGGCAACTATCCAGAGCGTGGAGAGGTCGGCTATATCAAATAGTTTTTCTCCCGGCATTACCTTCATCCCTTGAATGGCCGCTTTCTGTGTAACGAACCCGCTTACCGGACTGTAAAGGATTAACGTGCGGACGGGCTTCCCTGTCTCCTCAATTTTATTGATCTGTTCCTCGGAGATGTCCCAGAGCCGCAGCCTCTCTCTGGCAGCCGCCAGCGTGGCCTTGGCATCCTTCGCAATCATGTCCCGTAATTCGGAAACGGGTTCGGAAGTCGCTTGTGTCTTTGTCTGATCGCGCCCCGATTGGGCGGCGCCGGGTCGATCCGTCGGGGCGATTTGCCTAACCGTCCATTTCAATATGCTGAGGTACTCATGCTGGGTCGCCAGAAGCTCCGGAGAGTAAATCTCCGCCAATGGCTCCCCCTTCCTTACGTAACGGCCTGTATAATCCACGTAGAGCTTCTCAATCCAGCCCTCGATCTTGGTATTGATGGTGGCCAGCTTCTGTTCGTCGGCCTCTATCTTTCCCACCGTTCGTATGACTTTCTGCATGGGCTTTAGGGCAACCTTGACCGTCTTTACGCCGATGAGTTGCTGCTGTTCGGGAGAAAGCTCAACCTGAGGAACCTCCTCTGCCGCCGTTTCTTCCTGCTGGAGATCAGGTTTGACCGTCTTAGCTTTCTCCGCTGCCGCGGGCTTCTGAACAGTATGTCCCGCATGGCCCTGGGCCAAGAGCGGTGCTGAAAAAATAATCCCCAGAAGAAACATAACTGCTGCCGCACTGGCGGCCATCACCATCGTAAAGGTATTTCGCTCTCTCATTTGCCCGCACCTCCTGGAGATGAAACCTGACCTTCCGTAATGGCATGGAGTCGCGCGATAGCTTTTTCTCTTTCCACAAACTGGCTCCAGTAAAGGATTTCGTAATCAAGCAGAGTTTTTAGTCTTGTAATCACCACTATTGCTTCTGTCCTCCCGGTGGCATATCCCGACAGGGCCAACTCGACGTCCTGAGAGTTCTTGGGGATTAAACCGTTCTTGTAAATGTCCATTAGCTTTTCCGACGATTTGATCATAGAGAAATTATCCTGTATGGCTGCCGATATCATCAGTTTAACGGCTTCCAGTTCCTGTTTCACCTGCGCAAGAGACGCCTTTGCCTCAAGGACTGCCGGTTCCTGTTTTGTCTTGTAGTACAGGGGTATGTTGACCGTCGCCTGTGCATTCCACATGTCCTTGAAGTCACCGGATCGGTTGAAGTAGCCGGCGGTGATATTAAAGTCCGGGTAGTACTCTTTCTGGGCCATAAGGATTTTGGTGTCTGCCGCTTCCATCATTTTTTTTCTGGATTTGATCTCCGGCGAGCGCTGATCGGCCATTTGCAGGGCCTCATCAAGGGTGATTGTGAATGGCGCGTAGGCTGGCTCGATGGGTCTCCCCAGGGGCGGCCCCTTCTCACGTCCTATTGTGGCCCGGAGCATGGCCTCCTGAGACCGTATCTTCTGGTTCAACATCTCCTCTTTTTCGAGGAGCATGTATTTCTCTGTCTGCGCCATGAGGACCTCCTGCTGCATCGCCTTACCGGCCGCATAGCGGGCAAGGGTGAGGTCCTCAGTCCGCACAAAGAGGTCTCGCTTGTCTTTCAAAAGGTCGATATTTTTGTAGGCCAGAAAGAGATCGTAGTAAAGTTCTTTGACCCGCGCTGCCGTCTTGAGCTTCAGGAGTTCATGCATGGCCTCCAGGCTTTGGCTGTCACGCTCTGCCATATCACCCTTCAGCGCACGCTTGCCGGGGAAGAGAAACTGCTGCGATGCTGAAAACATCCACTGGGAACCCTGTTCCTCACCGTAGGTGTACCGGTTAAAGCCCTCGTTTTGATAACCGAATGAAACCAGCGGATCAGGGAGGCTCTTCGACTGGGGGATGCGGTATTTGGCAGCTTCGCTCTTCGCCTGTGAAGCCCTGATGTCCGGATTACTCTTCAACGCTTCATCAATAAGGTCGGAGAGCTTGAGGTCCTGGGCCGCTGCCGAAGTCCCCAGAAGAAACATCACCGCAGCAAGAATGACCGTTTTCCATACGTTAGCTGACGTCCACATTAAACTTTACCGACTGCGTCTTTCCGGCGCGCGTGATTTTGACATTGATGTTCCAGGCTCCTGACATGGAAAAATCAACGGTTGCCATGTATTTTTTGTTTTTTGTATCCGTTTTGGTTTTGTAATGCATAGCCGGCATCCCGGGCATGGCGGGCATGGAGTATTCGACAATGACCACCGCATCAACGACTTCAGCACCGGCGGCATCCTGTATACTTATTTCTACATTATTCTTGCCGGTAATCGGGGGATTCTTGTCCATTCTTACATGAACCATGTAACTACCCGCCTTCTTAGTAACCGTATAATCCTTCGCAAAGGCCAGGCCGAATGCTAAGAACAGAATAGCCAAAATTACTGTGAGCCTTTTCATAAATTCCTCCCTCGCCGTTAAACTTGTTTTTTACACTCTTGTCTTTCCAAATACATATTTGCGTCATCACCTTTTCGATGATTATACTTATCCGCCTAAGTGGCAAACTCGATCTGATCGCCCACCTGGACCTCACCGCCAACCAGGACTTTCGCAAAGATCCCCTCCCGCGGCATGACGCAGTCGCCTACCGTGTAAAAGATGTTGCACCGCTCATGGCAGACTTTCCCGATTTGTGTGACTTCGAGAAGCACTTTACTTCCCACTTTCAACCGTGTGCCGACAGGAAGAGAGGGCAGGTCAATACCCTCTGTGGTTAGATTTTCCGCGAAATCTCCATACTGGACATCGAGACCCTTCTCTCTGATCTTGTCGATGCTTTCATTGGCCAGCAGGCTTACCTGCCGGATCCAAGAACCTACGTGGGCATCATCTTTCAAACCATGGTTCACCAGCAATAGTCCGCAACCGATATTATGTTTTTTTTCACCTTTCGCTTGGGAAATATTTACGGCTAAAACCTTACCCTGCATTTCTTTCATCTTTCAACTCTCCCGCAACTCCAAGATTCTCTTTTTTGATCCTACCAGAAAATTATCCAATTGCCCAATGTCAAATCGCTCAGTAACGAAAAAACCCCTCTCTTCTCCTTTGACGGTCTGCCTCTGAATCGTATACCGTGGCGGTTTATCCTGACTGTACCTGGCGATTATCCCCCCAATAACCATATCGGAATCTTTATCCGTCGTTCCTCTGATGATAGCTGTCGGACCTCTGAACCCTGAAGGCATGAAAATAATCGAGCCTGGTTCGGCGAACATCCTGATTTTCTCATTATCCTCTCTGTTCCTTCCCACAATCACCTTCAGCGCCGGATTCAGACGGAAATGCCGCCCAATTTTTAGAAGCTGCAGATCCGCCATATCGTAATCCGGAACATAGGCAAAAAGATCGCGGAGTCTCGCTGCAATTTCTTTGTCTGTCAGAAGACAACCGCCCGCGGGGCAGGGATAGTCTGTGATACCGAACTGCTTGGCCAGGTCGATCTGCACTTTTCTCGACCGGCCCGAAATGTCAAGTAGCCTCTGCCTGTCCACGATACCTTCCTCTTCGGCAATGGTGGGACTAAAATGTTGCGCAGAAAGGGGCCTCAGAATCAGTCCTTCCAATTGGCTTTCCCGCTCAATGAGCCGCAGGGTATTGCGATGCTGTGACATGGGGCGCTGACCGAGGACCTCGCCGGTAATGACAAAAGATGCACCCATCTGCGGAAGCAGTTCTTTGACTTTCCTCAGCATATAGATCCGGCAATCGATGCATGGATTCATGCCGCTGCCGTAACCGTGCGGAGGATCCTCGACCATTCTTATGTAATCCATCCCTTTATGGATGACATGAATGGCAACATCCAGCTCTTCGGCAATTTTTCTCGCTTGCAGCCTGCAGCCGGCCTTTCTCGGCGTACAGTTGCAGAAGACGCTGGTGAAATGTACCGCTGTTATCTCGATTCCCTGATCGATCATCAGCCTGACGGCAAGGGTGCTGTCCAGGCCGCCGGAGAGGAGGGCAATGGCCTTACGATTCATAGGCAATCTCAAGCAAACCAATGAGGTCTTTAGATGCCTGCTCCCACGGAGAAGTCCTCATCCGATGAAAAAGCACGCATGATCTCCTGCTTTTTTTCTTCAACATACTGATTAATTTCCACCTTGATTCCCTGCTGCTGTTCGATCTCTGCCATTCTTTTTTCCAGGGTCTCAATCTGCCTGCCTAAAAACTTAAAGGCCTCGGCAATGGGATCGGGCAGTTTATTATCTGTCAATTCCTGGATATCTTTTCCTGAGAATCCAATGCCCAGTCTGGCCGGCACACCGACGGCTATGGCCTCGGCAGGGACATCATGGATAACAAGAGATGCGGCCCCGATGCGCGCCCCGTCCCCGATCACGATTGGTCCTAAGACGATGGTTCCCGCACCGATCATGACGTGGTTTCCCACAGTGGGGTGTCGTTTTTTCTTTTGCAGGGTTACCCCCCCAAGGACGACCCCCTGATAGAGGTGAACGTCATCTCCGATCTCCGATGTCTCACCGATGACCACACCGGAGCCGTGATCGATGAAGAAACGGCGCCCGATTTTCGCACCAGGGTGTATCTCGATACCCGTGAGAAAGCGGTTAATATGAGAAAGGAATCTGGCACAGAACAACCATCCATGTACCCAGAGATAGTAGGCGATCCGGTGCATCCAGATGGCGTGTAGCCCGGGATAGCAGGTGAGAACCTCCATCACGCCTCTTGCGGCAGGGTCTTTCTTGAATACCGTTTCTATATCTTCCTTTATCGTTCTATAAAATTTCATATTTAAGAATGTTCCCTTAATGAAAATGATTAATAGTATCAGATGAGACGACGGACTTGCAAGGCTGCCGGACAGACGAGATGCCTGTGCTATAGGTGATTGATGCACTTATGGTACGGGCGCTACTCCTATCCGTGTCACTCTATAATTTCTGTAACAACAAAGCCTGCATGTTTAACCATGTCCATGTCAGCCTGATACCCCTGCCCGGAGGTAGTCAGATAGCCTACGGTAAACATCGAATTGGCGGCATAGAGCGACAGGACCTGCAAGCTGCCGATACATGCTTCCCTGCCCCCGGCAATGCGGATTTCCTTTTCCGGATTTACAAAACGGAACATGGCGAGGGTCCGCAAACAGTCTGCCGGTGTCAGTCTGGGAAGTCCTTCCAGCGGCGTACCCGGTCGGGGATCAAGGAAATTGACAGGTATGGAATCCGCATCCAATTCGCGCAACGCAAACGCCAGATCAACCCTGTCTTGTAAATTCTCTCCCATACCGATAAGTCCTCCACTGCACAGCTCAAGACCGGCTGCTTTAGCGGTCTTTGCCGTTGCAACACGGTCGGAGAAGTCATGAGTGGTGCAGAAAGAAGAATAGAAACGCTCCGAACTCTCCAGATTGTGATTATACCGATCGACTCCGGCGTTCTTTAATCGCTTTGCCTGCTCCTCCGACAGTAGTCCTAAAGAGGTACATATCTGTACGGGCACTTCGCGTTTTATCAGCCGGGCTGCCTCACAGATCGTCGCAAGATCTTTTTCTGAAGGAGTCCGTCCGCTGGTCACAATGCAGTATCTTGTCGCTGTTAATCTATGAGCCTCCCGCGCCCCTTCCAGAATCTGCTCAACCGATTGCATCGGGTATTTTGGAATTTCACTCTCTGATACGGCGGACTGGCTGCAGAACGAACAGTTCTCGCTGCACATTCCACTCTTGGCGTTACGAATGACATGAATGCTGACGCCCCGCCCGAAGTAGCGGCGGCGAATCGCAAATGCCGCATGGAGAACGGCAAGAAGATCGTCATCCGAGGATTCCAGGATACCGCGAGCCTGCTTATATGTAGTAAGTTTGCCCCCCAACACGCGCTTACCTAATTCATCCCATCTCATACTCTAAGCATTTCCTTCCGTTAAAACGAAGATAGCGTTCAATGCCAACAGATTAGGCCAGAAATGAATAATCCTTCTTTCCCCCAGATAATGGGCTTCTATGATCCGGATATTTTTTTCCGTACAAAAATCGCTGAAATCATCAATGCTCAAGAAACGGACATTGGGCGTATCAAACCAGGTATAGGGAAGCGACTTCGTGATTGGCGCCTTCCCCCGGAAAAACAGCATGAATCGGGATCGGATGAAAGCAAAGTTCGGAAACCCGACAATGACCCTGCTGCCGATGCGCAGGGCTTCATGGATAACAAAGTCAACGTTCTTGACCTCCTGCATGCTCTGGTTCAGAATCACATAATCAAAACAATTATCCGGATATTCACGCAGGCTGTGTTCAATATCATCGTGAAAAACACTTAATCCCTTTTTGACACACTCCTGAATGGCCTTATCGTCGAGCTCGATGCCCTGGGCCCGAACCTGTTTATCCCTGACAAGGGGATAAAGAAGCTCACCTTCACCGCATCCCAGATCAAGAACCCGGGACTCAGTCCCAATGATAGAATAAATTATACGGTGATCCAGGCGGATGTCTTCAGATGCCATGATCGCTCACCACCAGATAACCATTGAAGGTCTTGTCCAAAAAATGTTTAATCAGCGTTGTCTGCTCCTCCACTTCAACCAGAAAGGCATCATGGCCATAAGTGGTGCGGAGTTCGCAGTATGTTGCGTCAACATGCTTCCTTTTCAACAGCCGGACTATCTCCTGCGACTGATAAGACGGATAGAGCCAGTCCGACTTAAAGGAAATAATCAGGAAGCGCGTATCTATTGCTTTTCCGCCGGGTATCAACCTGCCTCCAGAGAGATCAAAGTAATCTATTGCCTTCGTGATATAGAGATAGGAATTGGCATCGAAGCGCTTCACGAAGTTCGCACCGCGGTAGTGCAGATAGCCTTCCACCTCAAAATCGGCGTCAAATCCGAAGCTGAAATGCCCGCTCGTGAGCCGCCGGGAAAACTTCTCCTCCATGGATTGATCGCTCATGAAGGTGATATGACCGATCATGCGCGCCAATGCCAGCCCTTTCTCCGGCTGGCCATACTCATAGTAGTTCCCCTCACGCCAGGCCGGATCAGCCATGATGGACTGTCTTACCACTTCGTTGAAGGCAATCTGCTGGGGAGAATGTTTAAGCGCCGTGGCAATGGGAATGGCAGACCTCACCCTTTCCGGGTAAGAAGCAACCCACTGAAGAACCTGCATGCCGCCCATGGAACCACCCGTGACACACAGCAGTTTGTCAATGCCGAGAAAATCGATGAGGTGCCGCTGTGCATGAACCATGTCGGCCACGGTTATAAAGGGAAAATCCAGGGCATAGGGCTTACCCGTAGCCTCGTTTATCGAAGAGGGACCAGTCGAACCTTTGCAGCCTCCGATGACGTTTGAGCAGATGACGAAATACCGGTTGGTATCGAAGGCCTTCCCCGGCCCGATCATATCATCCCACCAGCCTTTATTATCCTGGCCACTGTGAACGCCCGCCGCATGGGCATCCCCGGAAAGGGCATGCAGGGCCAATATTGCATTCGTCTTCTCCTTGTTCAATTTTCCGTATGTCTCATAAGCGAGGGTAATCGGTCCCAGTTTTTCCCCGCTTTCAAGTTTATGTTCCTTGCCCGGCATGGCATAGGTATAATACTGCGTTTTCACGACGCCTACGGAATTATCTTTATCTGTTTTGTTTCCTGTTTCTGTCATTTAGAAAACCACCTGCTACTTCTGAAACAGCCAGGTCGAAAGATACCTCTCACCGCTATCGGGAAGAATGACCACTATCATCTTGCCTTCCGCTTCTTTCCTCTTTGCCACCGTGAGCGCGGCCCACAGGGCGGCGCCGCTGGATATTCCCACAAGTATCCCCTCTTCTTTCGCCAGGCGTCTGGCTATTTCTCCCGCATTCTCATGGGACACCTGGATGATTTCGTCCATCACATTCCTGTTCAAAACTTCCGGGACGAACCCGGCGCCAATCCCCTGAATCTTGTGGGGACCGGCTTTCCCGCCTGACAGCACCGGTGAATCCGCAGGTTCAACGGCAATCATCTTCAGCGATGGCTTTCTTTTCTTCAACACTTCACCGATGCCGGTAATTGTCCCGCCAGTTCCTATCCCTGAGACAATATAATCAACCATGCCATCCGTATCCTGCCAGATCTCCTCCGCTGTCGTGCGCCGGTGAATCTCAGGATTTGCGGGATTCTTGAACTGTTGGGGTACAAAGCTGTTCTTATAATCCTTTGCCAGTTCCTCCGCCCTATCCACGGCTCCCTTCATTCCTTTCGCCCCCTCCGTCAGCACCAGCTCCGCTCCCAGGATAGTCAGCAGCTGCCGCCTCTCCATGCTCATCGTCTCGGGCATCGTAAGAATAAGTCGGTATCCTTTGGCTGCGCACACAAAGGCGAGGGCAATCCCCGTGTTTCCACTTGTCGGTTCAATGATGACCGTGTCTTTTTTGATAAGACCCGCTTTCTCCGCCACTTCTATCATGGCGACACCGATTCTGTCCTTCACACTGGAAAGGGGGTTGAAGGATTCGAGCTTCACTACAATATCCGCCTTCGACCCCTCCTGCATCCTGTTGAGTCTCACCAGGGGAGTCCTTCCTATCGTTTTCGTAATATCCGAATATATGTTGCCCATCATTTCCTCCTTAAATTATATCTTCGCCAGGGACTGATCAATATCGGCGATGATGTCGTCAATATGCTCCAGGCCAATAGAGAGTCTAATGAAATCCTGGGTCACGCCCGTTGCCAACTGTTCCTCCGCCGAAAGCTGCTGGTGCGTCGTCGTCGCCGGATGGATGGCCAGGGTTTTTGCATCTCCCACGTTGGCCAGGTGTGAGATGAGTTCCAACGAATCGATAAATTTCTTGCCTGCCTCCAAACCGCCTCTGATCCCGAATCCGAGAATCGCTCCCGCACCTTTCGGCAGGTACTTAGCCGCCCTTCCCCTTTCCGAACTGGACTTAAGCCCCGGATAATTGACCCAGGCGACCTTAGAATGTTTTTCGAGATACTCCGCCACAGCCAGGGCATTCTCGGAATGGCGGGGCATCCTCAAATGGATCGTCTCCAGTCCCTGAAGAAACAGGAATGCGTTAAACGGCGAGAGCGCCGGGCCCAGATCGCGCAGGAGAGATACCCGCGCCTTTATAATATAGGCAATATTTCCCATGGGCCTCAGGGCTTCCACAAAATTGATACCGTGATAGCTCGGATCAGGCCCGTTAATGAGAGGAAACTTCCCGCCAGTCCAGTCAAATTTCCCCGCGTCCACAATTACACCGCCAAGCGATGTCCCGTGACCGCCGATGAATTTGGTTGCCGAATACACGACTATATCCACGCCGAAATCAATGGGGCGAAGGAGATATGGCGACACGGTATTATCCAAGACAACGGGTATGCCGTTCTTATGGGCGACGCCGGCAATGCCTTCGAGGTCCGCCACATCAAGTTTGGGATTGCCGAGAGACTCCGCATAAACGGCCTTTGTCTTCGGTGTTATTGCTCTCTCGAAAGCAGCGAGGTCGTTCGATTTGACGAAATGGACATTTATCCCCAGGCGGGGAAAGGTGTGATGAAAGAGGTTGTACGTCCCCCCGTAAAGGTTGTCAGCCGAAACAATCTCATCGCCTGCCCGTGCGATATTGAGGAGCGCCAGGGTAATTGCCGACTGGCCGCTCGCGACCGCCAGCGCACCGACGCCGCCATCGAGAAGCGCCATCCGCTTCTCCAGAACATCGGTCGTTGGATTCATCAGCCGCACATATATATTGCCGAACTCCTTCAGGCCAAAAAGATTGGCCGCGTGTTCTGTGTTTTTGAATTGATATGAAGTTGTCTGGTAAATGGGAACAGCCCTTGCTCCCGTCGTCGGGTCGGCTTCCTGGCCGCCGTGCAGGGCCAAGGTCTCAATCTTCAATCTTGCATCTATCTTACTCATGTTATCTCACCTTTCATGTCATCTTGTTATAAAACGGCAATTAAATATCGCAGCGATTAATGGGGGAGCGGGAACCCATGATGGAGTCGATGCCGGATCGAGTCCAGCATGACGTATATTTGATTGCCGTGTTAATGCAATGAATCAGTCTGTCAGATGATTCTCTCCTCGCCGCTGAAGATGCACATTATGCTTCCCCGGGCGAGACCGACAACAGTCAGATTAACGTTCTTTGCCAGTTTCACGGCCTGGTTGGTCGGCGCCCCTGCGGCCACAATTATCGGTATGCGGCACCGCAGTATCTTGGATAAAATCTCCGAGGACACGCGGCCGCTGGTTAAGATCATTTTGTTTTCAAGCTCAAGTCCCCGACAAAGGGCTTCTCCGATAACCTTATCGATTGCGTTGTGTCTGCCTATATCGTCACGGAAGATAAGAATGTCCTTCCCGTCCGCAAGGGCGCTGCTGTGAACGCCTCGCGTTTCCTTATGCTCGGGAGATTTCGTTTGAAACATCCCCATATATTCTTCGATTTTTCGATAATCCACTGTAAAGCCATCGGGGAGCCGCACCCGGTGCATCACATCCAGGGGATTGTGAAAAATGACTCCCTTACCACAGCCGGAGGTATAGATCCTCTTGAAGAGCATATCTTCAGATATGCCCTCCCCGGCAAGCTTCACGGCGACCTTCCACCGATCCCGGTCAATGATCAGACTCTTGACGTCGCCGGCTTCTCCAATAAAGCCGGATGTAAAAAGGAAACCGTACACGAGGTTTTCCAGATCTCCGGGACTTGAGAGCAGTGTGACCAGTTCGTTCCCGTTCACCTCTATGGTAAGGGGAACCTCTTCCGAGACACGTCGGGAAAGCCTCTCCCGTATACCCTTTCTTATAACGGTAATGTCAAATGGTTCCATACCTGCATCCTGATCTTACAATCAATCTAATGGTCAAGCATTATCTGGAGACTGCTTTTCGCTTTTCTGATTATTTCCTCCGGCACAGTAACTTCATGCTGCATCTCCTCCAGTGCCCACAATACCTTCTCCAGTGTCGTCAGTTTCATATTCGGACAGACTGCCCGCTCCGATGCCGGATAGAAAGATTTTTCGGGATTTTGCTTTTTCAGACGGTGGAGAATGCCAATTTCCGTCCCTATAATAAATGCCCTCGTTTTCGTTTCCCTGGCGTACCTCATCATGCCCTCCGTCGAGAGAACCTTGTCAGCCAGCTTGGTGACACCTGGTGTGCATTCAGGATGCACCAAAACCTCGGCATCGGGATAAAGTGCTCTTTTCCTGGCAATATCTTCAGGCAGTATTTTTACATGTGTCGGGCAGTAACCCTTCCAGGAAATAAAATCCCTTCCAACCTGGGTAGATATATAATGGGCTAAATACTGATCCGGGGCGAAGATTATCTCCTCTGCGCTCCGAAAAGCCCACCGCACTACCTGCTCCGCATTCCCTGAGGTGCAGCACACATCACACTCGGCCTTGACCTCAGCAGTTGTGTTCACATAGCAGAGAACCTTTGCCCGGGGATGTTCTCTCTTCAGTTTCCGGAGCTCTTCGGCCGTAATCATATCCGCCATGGGGCAGCCCGCCTTGATGTCCGGAATGAGGACAGTCTTTTCCGGTGAAAGAATTTTCGCCGTCTCCGCCATGAAATAAACCCCGCAGAACACGATAACGTCCGCAGCGGTCTGTGACGCCTGGATGCTCAGCCCCAGGGAATCGCCCACATAGTCCGCGATATCCTGAACCTCGGGGATCTGATAGTTGTGCACAAGGATGACGGCATTTCTCTCTTTTCGTAATCGGTTGATCTTTTCAACAAGTTCCATGCAAAGCCTCTTCAATGATTCCCCCTCCCAGAACACGGTCATCCGCATAAAAGACCACTGACTGGCCGGGGGTGATTGCTTCCTGCTCTTCGGTAAATGTTACCCTGACACTGTCACTCTCGAGAGTTACCGCGCAGGGCGCTTCCTTCTTCCGGTACCTGATCTTGGCTGAAACTTCGCGTGGCAAGGTTTCAGCAAGCATATTCAAACCTCCAGCCACAAGCCCGCTTGCCTTCAGGTCATTCTTCCCACCTACGACGATGCTATTATTCTCATGATTTATGGAGATAACGTACAGGGGCGTCCTACTGCTGATACCCAGACCACCCCGCTGGCCTATGGTATAGAATATGATCCCCCTGTGCTTTCCCAAGACGTTTCCCTGCATATCCAAAATTGGACCCGGTTTTAGATCCTGCACCCGCTCCAACAGAAACGCCTGATAATTTTTTTGAGTCACAAAGCAGATATCCTGGCTCTCCTGCTTTCGTGCAACTGGCAAAGCTGCGTCTGTTGCCATCTTCCTGACTTCCTCTTTGGTCAAGGATGCAAGAGGAAAGAGTATGGACCCCAGGCCATCATAGGGAATAGGATAAAGAAAGTACGTCTGATCCTTTCTCCTGTCCCGGGGCTTTTTCAGATGCATTCCTCCATCGTTTTTTTCTATGGCCGCGTAATGTCCTGTAGCCAGAAAATCAAACCCAAGAGCCTTTGCTTTTTCCAGGAGACTCCCGAATTTAAGGTAACGGTTGCAGTCTATGCAGGGGTTCGGCGTCCTTCCTCTCAGATACTCACTGACAAATCTGGCAATCACCTTTTCCTCAAGCTCTTCGGCATAATCAAAGACATAGTGGGGAATTTTGAGCCGGTTACAGACCCTTTTCGCATCGTCGACGGCAGTGGGGCCGCAGCACCTCACACGATCCCCTCCATCTCTGATGCCGAAACACATGGTAACCCCGGATACGTCGTATCCTTCATTTTTCACAATCATGGCCGCAACGGATGAATCGACCCCGCCGCTCATGGCCACCAAAACTTTGTTAGTCATCTTACCCAACTGCTTCACCCAATCTGCAATTTCTGCAATGCTCCATGACCTTTTCATTGTACTCCATTACTTGACCTCCTTCTTGTACAGAGGAGACATAGCGCGCAATTTACGGACAATGCCGGAGAGGTGTGTGAGGACGTAGTCGATGTCTTCCTCCGAGGTCAGTCTACCCAGGGAAAATCTCAATGACCCGTGGGCGAGCTCATGAGAGAGCCCGATGGCCGCCAGTACATGCGACGGCTCCAGAGACGATGAGGTACAGGCAGAGCCTGTTGAACAGGCGATCCCTGCCATGTCAAGATTCAACAGCATGGATTCGCCCTCCAC
>Ga0208103_1000121_pt1 | contig 42767 bp, 35 predicted proteins | sample CryBogmetaGMA75M_FD_184550 | JGI IMG/M metagenome (GOLD analysis project Ga0208103, IMG submission 184550) | Freshwater microbial communities from Crystal Bog, Wisconsin, USA - MA7.5M (SPAdes) | ecosystem: Environmental > Aquatic > Freshwater > Lake | place: Crystal Bog, Wisconsin, USA... | reverse complement strand
GATCTCCTTCTTGGATTGGTATAGTCCATAAAGGAATTTGCTCTTTTTGAACACCTCGGTTTCGGCGCTGTTCAGGTACTTGGGTTTATCCTTCTCAGAGGTGATGATCCTGCCGGTGAAACCGATGATTCGGCCTGAGCGATCAAGAAACGGGAACATGATCCGCTCCCGGAACACATCATAATACTGTCCCTGGTCATTTTTTTTTAAAAGACCGGCAGCGGATAATAGTTCATTTGAAAAACCTGCTTCATGGGCTTCACGCATGAGCTCATTGCCGCTGCCGGCATATCCTAGCATAAACAGGTCAATGGCCGGATCAAGTTGCCGCTTTTGCAGATATGAAACTGCAGATGGAGCGCTCTGAAGGTTGCGTGAAAAATACTGCTGTGCCCATTTCAAAGCGGCAAAGATGCCATCACGGCGTTTCTCGGCATCGGTATACTGGATATCAGATCCATTCTGTTGGATCGGAATTCCATAATGATTTGCAATATAAGTAAGCGCTTCGGCATAGCTCATTGCTTCATGTTCGCGAAGAAACCCGATGGCATCGCCGGACTTGCCACAGCCGAAACATTTGTAGGATCCCCGCTCAGGGTTCACCATGAAGCTGGGCGTTTTTTCATGATGGAACGGGCAACATGCCGTATAGTTGACGCCCTTTTTTCTCAGCATTACGAAATCACCAATGATATCGGCAATTTGGGTGGCGTCTTTTATTTCCTGGAAGTTCGATATCATATTGAGGTTTTCGATAAAGTTGAGAGTTTTTGACCTGTCGTTTTTGAAACATCAGTAAACACAGCATGTTCAGAGGCTGTCGGTGTTCTAAAGAAAGTTAGGAAACCGATTTAAACAGAATAGTCGTTAGCCGTGTCCTGAAATGTGCGTATCAGGATCATTGCTAAGAGATCTAAATAATTTCTGAAGTATACTTATAACTATCAAGCAACTAATTCTTATCGTCTTCCTTAATTGCATTATTCATTGAACCAAAACTTTACTTTCTTGAATTATTAAGGAATTCGATTATAGCCGATTCCGGGATCCCTCCACCGGGTACAGTCCGAATCAGTCCTGCTTTACAATATTTCTTTATTGTTTGAAAGTTTCTGCCCAATTTTTTACTCACCGCGTTAATAGTATAAATTCGTTCCCCTTCGAGTCTTTTTCGTTCATTTTCTGCTCGTTGAAATTCAGTCGCTACAGCTTTGCGGATTTCATCTACCGCAGTTTCAAGCGGCATAAAAATAATTTTTGTTTGATCTTGCATACTAAAAATTTAGATTTATTATTATATTTGTATAGTAAAACACAATTTAACACTACAAATGTAGTTTTTAATTCCACATTTACGGTGTATTGTTATATAAATATTTATAAACTGTATAAATAAATGGATTTCAATAAAATAAAACTTATTTGTGAAGAACAAAGATTGAGTATCCCACAATTAGCAGAAAAAATTGGCATTTCTGAAGCAGGGCTTTATCAGTCCTTACGTAATCAATCTATGAAAGTGGATATTCTTGAAAAGATTGCACAGGAGTTAAATGTTCCTGTTTGGATTTTTTTTGATCCCAATCCTCAAACTCAGATCGAAGAAATCACAAAGGAAGTTCAAGAATTCATCGTTAAGATTCAAATACTTGAAGCCTCCAATTCGGCTCTCATAAAGGAGGTCAAAGGACTGAATGACTTGTATATGACAACAAAACTTTTAACTTCTTCACAGCAGAGGATTATTGAAAACAATGAAGTAATGATATCCAATTTGGAAGACGTCATCAAGAAATCTAAGATAATGCCAACAATTACTGAAACGATGAAATTTATTGAGGATTTCATGACTGGCAAGATTAAAATTGATCCTGCTCAAATTGAAAAATTTAATTCAATGTCTAAAGAATTAAAAGAAGCAGATGGAGCTAATAAAAAGAAGAGCTAATCACTTTTAGGTTTAAACTTGTGTCACAAAAACGACACATTAAATATAGTCCATATATCTATGTATCACACAGGACATGGGAAATAAGAAACAAAAAGGATTCCCCCCAGCTCCACAAAAGGCTAAATGCATGATCCAGAGGTTCCTCGAATGGAAACCCATTGCGTTCCTGATCCGTCTTTCCAACAAAATAATTCTTCCCGGTTTTGACGGACTACCATTGTTTCATGTTTTCGGATTCTTTTTAAAAGGGATGCAGAAGGGTTATATAGCAACCAGGGCATCTGCTATCTCGTTTTCCTTTTTCCTGGCTATTTTCCCGTTCCTGATTTTCCTGTTTTCGATCATCCCGTTCATACCAATCGCAAACTTCCAGCCAACCCTTCTTAACCTTCTTGAAGACTTCATGCCCGATATGGTTTGGGCTACCGTGAATGAAACCATTACCGATATCATCACACGCCCGCGAAGCGGGGTCCTCATCCTCAACTTCATCCTGGCATTATACTTTTCAGCAAGGGGCATGAAAAGCCTGATCGAAGCATTCAACAATACGTACCATGATATAGAGTCCAGGAAGACCGTGAAGCAATATATTGTCGCATTTTTCCTGGTCATAATAATTTCTTTTCTCCTGATCATTGCCATAGGCCTGATGACCTTCGGATTCAAACTCCTCAAGCTGGTACTTCCAGACATTATTGTCAACGCTCATTTCTTTATTTTCCTTCTGCAGGTGCTGCGCTGGCTTATCATACTGCTGGTACTGTTCCTTGCAATATCAAGCATGTATTTTCTTGCCCCTTCACGCAATGAAAGGTTCAGGTTCATTACTGCAGGTTCTACTTTATCAACCCTGCTTATTGTTATTTCCACCCAGGGATTTAATTTTTATATGGATAACTTTTCCCGTTATAACGCCTTATATGGCTCAATAGGCACGCTGCTGGTAGTCATGCTATGGATCTATTCCAATGCATTTGTACTGCTGATAGGGTTTGAACTGAACGCAAGCATAAGGATGGCAGGGCATGATGCGCCCGCCGAATTTAAGAAAATCAAACCTTTAGGAAATGTAAAATAAGATCTCATTTCACCTCAGGAGTGTAACGTTGCCGTGTTCCGTCCCGGAAGTGCCTGTGTCGGTGAACAATCTGAAAGTGGCTATAAAGGAATATTCCCCGGCCGGGCAGGGCTTGCCCCTGAATGTTCCATCCCATCCTGTTTCCTGGTTGTTCGTGGTGAATATTTCCTGTCCCCAACGGTCATAAATACTCAGTTTGAATTCTGAAAACTGAGGCCCAACCCCGCGGAAGTAATCATTCAAGCCATCTCCGTTGGGAGTGAAAGCATTCGGGAAATATAATGAAACTGAACAGTCCTGTACAAAGGATGTATCCTGAACGGCACAACTGTCGCGGCTCACCCTTACCCAATACACCCCCGGGTCAGTGACAGTGAAAAGCGAGTCCCTTGATCCGTCCTGCCAGAGATACTGGGCACCGGGAACGGTTGCGTGAAGGATGACCGGCACGTTCGAACAGATAGCGGTATCATGTACAAGTTGCAATTTAATTTCAGGTTTGACTGTGATGAGCACGGTATCCGCCCCAGCACAATTGTTCTTATCCAAAGTATGAACCCAGTATTGCCCTCCCGAATAAACTGTCAGGGTTCCGGTAGTCTCACCATTGCTCCAGAGCAGGGAGTTAAAACCCTGGCCCGGGTTCAGGATATATTTCTGTCCCAGGCAGATCGCGGTATCCGGTTTGAGTTTAGGCTGGATTGGGGAATATATGCTGATGTTCACTGTATCAGTTCCTGTGCAGCTGCTGCTCCTGGCCGCCACCCAGTATTTCCCTGCAGTTCCCACGACAATGGATTGGGTAGATTCACCCGTTGACCAGAGATAAGATCCAAAGCCTGCCCCGGCATCCAGTACCGTGCTTGCCCCGGGGCAGATGCCCCTGTCAGGACCAAGATTTACCGGAGCTGAATTTCCTACCACTACCGGTTTGCATAATACCGTTTCGGTAGGCAATCCTTCGTCAACGATCAGCCTGACATTGTATATTCCGGGGCTGTTGTAGGAAAAAGGAGGCGGATTATAGGATGTGGAAGACGGAACGGTGGCATTGTTGCATGGAGGGAACATCAATCGTGTCATTGAGCCTAACCTATTTGTAATGTAGGCAAACAAGGTATCGTTCTGCCTGAACAATTCCGAAAATGAATGCGATTGGGAAAGGTTCCCAATATTGCCAAGGACCTGGCCTGTAACAGGCCCTGTTATCCCTGCGGGAAAAGTAAGCTTACCAAGCTGACCCGGATCGATATAATCCGTCCAGTACCCGGTAGTCGAATTACAATCCCTGAGAAGCGTCAGTCCAACTGCGGTGTTTAATCCTCCCGGGTTACCAAGGTTTGTACCGGTTGGTGCATTAAGCAGCGTAGTTCCGAAACTGATCCTGGCCAATGATGTGTTGCCTGTAATTAATAAGGCATACCAGCTTGAATTCTCATTCACAATACATACTGCTTTGGGGCTCGTAAACCCGGCAATATCTCCGAAGTTGGAAACAACCGGGGAATTGGCCAGTGAGTTCCCGAAGTTCAACCTAAACAGGCTGTTGCCTAAAGAACAGGCAACAAGGGCCACCCAGTTACCATTGTCATTCACAAGCGCCAGTCCGTGAGCCATGTTAAAAGACGGGGAAATGTTAAGATTCGTCGCAGTGGGCGTATTCCAGAGCGAAGTTCCGAAGTTCAGCCTGATCATGGTAGTGTAACTGTTTACGAATCCATACCAGTTCCCTTTGTCATTTTTGATCTGTATGCCTTCCTCGCTGAAGTCTATCATACCGCCGAATGTGCCAAGGTTCACCCAGCTTTGCGGATTATTGGCAAAACTATTGCCATGATAATACCTGACCACCCCCACTCCCTGGCAACTTATGAAAGAGAAACAATCGTTATTCTGCCTTACCAGTGTTATATACGTTGGAATACTCAGAAGGCCCCCGGGGTTACCGATATTTACACCAATGGGATTGGCGTTTGCATCGCCGGTGCAAAAATTCCAATAGAAGTTACTGCCACCGGTAGTGAGATTTGTAATCCGGATCAAATCACCTGCACATACCGTGTCAGGAACAGTAAAATTGATGTTAACCTGGCTGATAGCTGACTGGATATTCAGCAATAGAAATATGAATGCTGAGATAAACCCCGGCTTCATTAGAAGATGAATTTACAGTTTCAAAAATAACGAAAATAAGTATATCCGGGTTTCCCGATGCGGAACCCGGCCTGATGGTTTAATCTTTCAGACATCTGACCGCAAAGGCATTCGAGCGGTTGGAGTAATAATCCGACACCCCGAAATTCTGAAGGTTCATGCCATGGGATAATGCTTTGATGGAGCTGTAAGGATTGGATGACCAGAAAATCGTGGCAAATCCCTGGAATTTCCAGGTGACATTGCTGTATTCAAACCCGTTCTCAATGGCCCTGAAGCCATTGATGATCGAATCCTGGAGAGGCTTCCCCGCAAGGCCCTGGGTAAGGCTTGCATTGAACAGGGTCATCCACTCGGCCTGGGTCGGAACATGCCACCCCGGGGGGCAGAGTCCCTGGGAACCAGGAGTGTTCCTGTAGGCCATTACTTCATCCCATTGGTAAAGGCCTCCGTACATACTGCAATTCGCGGCATCATCCCCGTAACAGTATTTTTCATTGATACAGTTATCCGTCTGTGCTATCGTTCCCGTGATCCTTGTCCCGTAATTCAGGTTCTTCCTCATCCAGCATTGCGTACCTATCTGTACCGTGGGATAGACCTTAGCATCCCTGGTGTCGGTGAGGTTGCCCCCGCAACTGAAAGCCGGGGGCGCCTGCACGGTAATGGTTTTCGTCATTACGGCAGTGCATAAAGAAACGTTTGTATAGGAATAGGTGATGGTTTTTATTCCCAATCCTGCCGTTGAAGGGGTAAAGACCCCGGTTCCCGGGTTGACTCCCGGCCCGGAATACGTGCCTCCCAGAGGGACTCCTCCTTTTAGGATAAAGGGGGCTGCATTCACCGTGGTGATGCTGTCGAAGCAAAGGGTAAAGCTTACTACGGGCACCGGCAGGCTGCTCATGTTAATCTTGGGGGAAGACGCCGGATTATTAATCACACAGCCCAGGTTTGACGTCATTACACAACGGACACTGTCGCCAGCCTGAGGGGCATAGGAATAGGACGAAGTGCCGGTTCCAACATCCATCCCGTTGACTTTCCACTGGTAGACGGGGGCTGTTCCCCCGTTGAGCGGAAAGGCGTTAAAATTCACGCTGCTGCCCATGCAGAAAGGATTGGGTGTGGCCGTAATGGATACTCCGGCTGGCAGGTTGGTGATCACCGTCATGGTCTGCGGGTTACTCGTGGCCGGGTTGTTCGTGGTACAGGCCGTGTAGGATGAAGTGAGCACACAACTCACCACATCTGCGTTGACCGGAGTATAGGTAAAGGTCGATGAATTCGTGCCTGCATTGACCCCGTTAACCTTCCACTGGTAAACCGGTGACAGGCCTCCGTCAACCGGGAAGGCGGTAAACTGAACCGGGGTCCCCTGGCAAACGGTATAGACCGGGGCTGAAATGGTAACCCCCACGGCATGATTCGGATTTACCGTCATGCTGATGACATTGCTCGTTGCCGGATTATTCAATACGCAGGTGGTCAGGGAAGTGGTGACGACACAGGAAACCAGGTCATTGTTCAAGGGTGTATAAGTGAAGGTGGATGAGTTAGTCCCTGTATTCATGCCGTTCACCTTCCACTGGTAAACCGGGTTTGCTCCCTCATTAACCGGCGCTGCCGTATACAACACACTGGTCCCGGAACAGACCGGGTTGGCCGTAGCAGAGATCGTCAGGCTCACCAGGTTGTTCTGATCCACCTGCATTACAACGGTATTACTTGTTGCAGGGTTATTAGTCACACAGAATAATTCGGATGAAGTGAGCACACAGCTCACCTGGTCATTGTTGGCCGGGATGAAGGTGAAGCCGGATGAATCCGTCCCTGCATTCAACCCGTTCAATTTCCATTGGTAAAAGGGGGAACTCCCCCCGTTCACGGCAGTAGCCGTAAAGTGTGCAGAATGTCCCTGGCAGACCGGGTTTAACAAAGGCGCCACCGTTACACTCACCGGTGACTGGTTGTTTACGGTCAGGATTATCGTATCCCTGTTAAAACATCCCAGGGCGTCTGTTTTAGTCACCATGTATTGCCCTGCGATGCCGGTGGTAAAACTCTGGCCGTTTCCAAGGTTTAACTGACCTGTTGTAATATCATCCCATTGGTAAGTGCAGCCCGGGCAGGCCCCGGCATCGAAGGTCGCCGTTTGTCCCACGCATATCGACACATCGGGTCCCAGGCTCACCACGGGAAGCGGGTTCACCGTTACGTTTTTTACTGTTGGCTGCTGAGCCGTGCATCCATAGGAATTCGTGTAATTCACCGTGACCGTTTGTGAACCCGCTGTAGTCCAGTTTACGGTTATCATGTTCGATGTTGAGCCGGCCGTTATCATGCCGCCGGCCGAAACGATCCAATTGTAGCCGATCATGAATGGCTCGGTGGAATACGTTACTCCTGTGGTCCCTGAGCATACCGAAGAAGATCCGGTAATGGTTGGTACAGGCCTTGGATTGACAGTCACATTCTTTACGGTAGGAAAGGTAGCGGTACAACCACTGCTGTTGGTGTAATTCACACTGATTGTCTGTGCACCGGCCAAGTTCCAGGTAACGGTGACAGTGCTGGTACTGCCTCCGGAGGTGATGATCCCACCCGGGGAAATAGTCCAGCTATACCCGCTCATGGAGCTTTCAGTTGTATATACCATCCCGCTGGTCCCTGCACAGGCTGATGATGGTCCGCTGACCGTAGGCAGCGGCTGGGGCATCACAAACACATGAACCGTATCACTGGCCTGGCAACCGTACTTTGTCCCCTGAGCCCAATAAGTACCTGCAGCGCCCACCGTGATCGTCCTGGTGGTCGCTCCCGTGGACCAGAGGTAACTGCTGTAACCTGCCCCCGCATCCAGGCTGGTGGTTGTCCCCTGGCAGATCGTCTTGTCGGGACCCAGGTTCATTGTCGGAGGCGCTACAACCACGATCGGTTTACACAGGCTGACCTGGGTAGGCAATCCTTCGTCGACTATCAGCCGGATATTATATGTCCCTGCAAGATTATACGAAAAAGGCGGGGGATTGTAAGCATTCGAGGAAGGAATGCTTGCGTTGTTGCATGGCGGGAAGACCAGCCTGGTAAGCGTTCCGTTATTCCTGTTTGTTATATATGCAAACAAGGTATCATTCTGCCTGAAGAGTTCTGAAAAACTATGAGGTTGTGCAAGGTTACCGATATTCCCGAGCAGAGTCCCTGTAACAGGTCCCATAATTCCGCCTGGAAATGAAAGTTTTCCAAGCTGGCCCGGATTAAGATAATTTACCCAGTATCCTGATGTAACATTGCAATCGTTCAATAAGGTAAGGCCGAGTGCACTGTTGAAACCTCCCGGGGTACCCAGGCTCAAACCCGTGGGAGCATTCAAAAGGGACGAACCAAAATCAACTCTCGACAACGATGTGGGGCCGCCAATAATGAATGCATACCATAAATTGTTAACATGCACAAGGCAGATCGGGCCCGGGCTGGTGAACCCGGCAATGTTACCGAAATCGGTCAGCACCGGGGCATTTGCGAGTGAAGCCCCGAAATTTAACCTTACCAGCTTATTTCCCACGGAGCAGGTCACCAGTGCAACCCAGTTCCCATTGTCATTCACCAAAACCAATCCATGTGCCATATTAAATGCAGGAGAAATGTTAAGATCGGTTGCTGTTGGTGTATTCCACAGAGAGGTCCCGAAGTTCAGCCTGATTATGGTGCTGAAACTGTTCACAAATCCATACCAGTTACCGTTTCCGGGGTCTTTTTTAACCTGTATGCCTTCCTCGCTGAAATTGATCAGGCCTCCGAAGGTCCCGAGATTCACCCAACTTACAGGGTTATGAACAAAACTACTCCCGTGATAATACCTGACAACCCCAACGCCCTGGCAGCTTATGAAAGAAAAACAGTCGTTATCCTGTTTTACCAGGGTTATATATGTCGGGATGCTGAGAAGCCCCCCAGCGTTCCCTATATTAACACCTGTGGGGTTGGTGTTTGCATCACCGGTGCAAAAGTTCCAGTAATAGGTCGTTCCACCAGTTGTGAGATTAGTGATGTTAATTGTAGCGCCGACACAGGCAGTATCTGGGGAAATAAAATTGATATTGACCTGGCCTTTAAGAGAATTTATTGTCAGCAGGAGTAAAAGTACTGCCGGGATCAACCGCCGTCTCATGGCAAGATGAATTAGCAAATCCAAAGATAATGAAAAAAAATATATCTGTGCTTGCTGTTCGCAAATTTATCCGGTTACAAAAACAATGCTTATTTTTCAAGCCCTTCAATTAATGAAAACAGCTGTTGCTCTCTTTTTTCTATTCCAAAATTATCAATGATCCTTTGACGTGCATTTTTACCCAGTTCTGCTTTATTTTCACACTGAAGTGCCTCCCTGATCAGTTCTTCCAGTAAACTTTCTTCACGATGTTTAAGAATAAATCCCGCATCACCGATGATACCGGGTATGAAATTGACATCCGACCCGATGGGGATGCACTCACAAAGCATGGCTTCACACAGGGTCAAACCAAACCCCTCGTAAATCGACAGCTGGAAATGGAACTGGCATTTATTAAAATATGCTTTGAGTTCCCCTGGAGATAAAAACCCAAGAAAAAAAACATTCGAACTTAGCCCTGAAACCTGAGGAGGCTCTTTCAATCCTGCAATATAAAAAGTGCAATCGGGGAAACGTTTTGCCATAGCAACGATCAGGTCACCGCCTTTCAGGATGTATTGATTAGGTGAAAAAACAGAGAAAAATGATTTATTTTCTCTTTCTGGTTTATCATCCTTCATCCAGAATACTTCATCCAGCCCGTTAAAAATCACCTGGTATTTTGTTTTAACATTAGGAAAGAAAAATTTATATCCCTGAAAAAAAGGATGTTCCCTGGAATAGTAAGTGTTTTTTGTCATCACCAGTGATTCGCTGACCGGCAGCAGCATCCCGGCAAGTTCATATGACAACCTGCAGGAATTTCTCATCAGGAACTTCCTCAGGTTGCCAAAATTCACGAAAGGCAGGGAAGCGCAGTCTGAACCGTTTAGAACGATAAATACCGGGATTGAGAACAATTTACCAAAAACAACAGGGATTACTGACCAGTTACCTCCGGAAGAAATGAAGATCAGCTTGGTTGAAAAGACATGCTTTAATAAAACCCATAATTGACGGAACATGAAGACAGGCATCAAAAACTTTTGCTGCCATTTATACGAATTGAGTATTACCGTATAACGTTTTGATAATATCGTCATGTCAAGATCAACGAACGAGGAATGTAATGCCACTATATAGATGATCTTAGACTTCAAGCCCGGTTTTTTTGAATATGATATTATTGTTACTGTATCAATTTCATTATCAGGAAATGTTTTACCTGGTATTCCTTTGAAGCATATGCGTTTCTGCTACTTTTTCAGAATGTATTTTTCAATCAGATGCAACCTTTCAGGATGGACAAAGAAACAGTTCCTTACCCCGTTATCAACCTTCCGCTTAATGGTTTCAACATGAATAAGCCCCCCGGGGACATGATTATAAAACTTATAACCATAGTCCAGCATGATCTTTTCCAGATCCTTTTCTATGGTGTTGAATAAGGTCTCGCAGATGATAACAGGTTTAAGTTCGCTAAGAACCTTGCCGGCGTGTCCGAGGATCAGATGTTCGGTTCCCTCGGTATCCATCTTGATCAGTTCAACCGGGTATTCCGGATGAGTCGAAGCAAAATTGTCGAGGGTTGTGGTAGGTACTTTGTCAATAACAAAATTTCTTCCGGTTGTCTGACTGCCAGCATTACTCTCCCCTGCAAGATTATGCTCAAGATAGGAGTATTTCTTGTTCTTTATTTCGTAAAAATCTATCTCCCCTTCTGCCAGATGAGAAAGAGCAATAGGTTCAACCTGAATATTTTTAAAACTGTTGATCCTGACATTTTCACGAAGATAATACAGCGGACCGGTTGCCGGCTCAAAGCTGTAAACCTGAATGGCAGGATTTTCGATGGATGCAAGCAGAGAATAATAGCCTATGTTGGCCCCAATATCATAAAAGCTGCTGACATTCTTTATCAGGTCAACGAACAGATCGGTGTATTCGAAATTTTTATAACCTTCCCAGAAGAGGAGATGAGTAAGGTAATTGGTCTGATTCGTACTGATCCTGAGAATCCCTTTATCGGTGTTGATTTTCAAAGTTCCCGAAGGGGGAATTTGGGGAAGCCCGGGAATAAGTTGTGAACTGAGTTTATTAATGGACCTTAATAACGGATTAATCCAGGGAGAATAAATCACCTGATAAATTACTTGTCTCATATCTTTATTTTTGAATTCAATTTAATTTTTCTTTGCATCCGTTACCGGTATTGCTTGCTTCTTCAACCCGGCCGGACAACAGCCCGTAAGGTTTTTAAAAGTTCCTTTCTATAAGTAAAATAAACTATTACTATAGTTATAAGCAGCTGGATAATTGCAGGTTTTACACCGGTTTTATCTGCCGAGAAAACATATAGGATTAATCCTGTCACAATGATGATTAGTGGTGAATAAATAAGCTTCCAGGTGTTCAGTTTAAAATCAAAGATCTTCCGGCTTTCCGTATAGAGGAAAAATGCCTGCACTGGTTTAATGAGGAAGTTTGCTATTACCGCCCCCATCAGTCCGAACTTCCAAATCATGAAACTACTCATAATGACCTGGATAACAGCCGAGTAAAAGAACACCTTCGGCAGCACTTTTGTCTTCTTAAAATAAAACAAAGGAGCTAGAAAAAGGTAGAATGCAGGGCTTGTTGCATAGCCAAGGCACAATATACCAATGAAAGCGAAAGCCTGGTAATAAAGAGGATCTTTAACCACGATGGGGATCACCAGAGGACAAATGATAGTCACAAGAGGAAGAACCAGCAGGGTAATTGCAGTAAAACCATTATAATACCTGTTCACTTCAGGAGTGCTGCCATGCAGATTTTTATCTTTCCATATTCCAAAAACCTTGGGTTGTATTGTATTGACAAGCCCTATATGCAAAAGACCGATTCCCATGGTGAGTTTCACTGCAAGATCAAAGATACCCACATAAGTAGGATCAACCATAAAGTATTTGATGATATACCGGTCGATGTAATTCACTATCCATATCATCAGTCCGTAAACTATCATAGGCCCACAGAATGCGAGCATGCCGTCAAGATGTTTGCGGTTGAATTTAAAACCGAATTCCTTTGTCATCAGGATCACCGAAAACAGGCAGGAGATAACCGCAGGGATCAACCTTCCCAGGATAGGGCCATTAAGAGTTTTCGGGTAGAGATATAGTATTCCCAGAGAGGCGGCAAGAATGATAACAAAGTTGGAAATGTTCAGCCAGAAGAAAACCGTGGAGCGCTGCTGATTTACGAGGAGGTTTGAATAGGTCTTGAAAATACCGTTCATGATAGCGGTAATCACAGTGATCATCCCGAAAGGAAAGAACTGAAGCAAAACATCTCCCCTGAATATCAGCCTGAATAAAATGCTTCCTCCGGCCATCATAATGAAAAAAACCGCAGTCCCCAGGGTTATGAGCACTATAAGCACAGTACCTATGAATTCGCTCAAATTTTTCCGGTCATCCTTGAACTGAAAATAGTTTATCCCGATATACGTATCGAGGCCGGCGGATGCGATCAGCTGGATAATATAGAGGAAGGTAAAATAGATGGCATTAACACCAAACTGTTCATGCGTGAGGTAATTTGTAAAAAAAGGTATCAGGATGACTCCCGTTGTATAAGGCAGGGCTCCGATAACCGTGTAAACCAGGGAAGACTTGAAGAATTTGCCGGAGATCATTCTGAATTTTATTGGTTTGGTAAGATCAATATAATGGACTGGCGTACCGCCGGATGTCATCGCTCTTTACACTGCCTTCGCAGAGGATGACAAGCCGCTCTGCAACATTTTTCAGCTCACGGATATTCCCTGTCCATTTCATCCTGCCAAGTTCGTCAAGGGAATCCTGTTCAACCTCAAGCAATGGTTTTCCCTGCTGGTTGCAAGCCTGGGCGATGAAATGCCTGACGAGCAGGTTGATGTCCTCCACTCTTTTGCTCAATGGCGGAACATCAATGATTATAACGCTAAGCCTGTGATAAAGGTCTTCCCTGAAATTTTTATTCAGCACCTCCTCTTTCAGATTTTTATTCGTTGCTGCGATCACCCTCACATCAACCGAAATTTCCTTTTCACCTCCAACGCGGGTGATCTTGTTGTCCTGCAGCACCCTGAGGACCTTCGACTGGGCCGAAAGGCTCATGTCGCCTATTTCGTCGAGGAATATCGTACCGCCGTCAGCCTGTTCAAAATCGCCTTTATGTTGTTTCACTGCTGATGTGAACGAGCCTTTTTCATGCCCGAAGAGATTGCTCTCGATAAGCTCCGATGGAATTGCCGCACAGTTCACTTCGACGAATGGCCCGTCGGCCCGGTTGCTCAGGGCATGAATATGCCTTGCAACGAGCTCTTTACCTGTTCCGTTCTCACCGGTGATCAGCACCCTTGCATCGGTGGGAGCCACCTTTCGGATCATCTCCTGTATACCCTTCATGGCTTCCGACTCACCAACCATCTCATAATTCATCCCCACTTTCCTGCGGAGCTGTTTCGTTTCATCCAGCAACCTTCCCTTGTCCATGGCATTCCTGAGGGTCACCAGCAGGCGGTTCAGGTCAAGCGGTTTGGCAATATAGTCATATGCCCCTTTGCGGATTGCTTCCACTGCTGTTTCAATAGTCCCATGCCCTGAGATCATGATGACCGGGGTTTCGGAAAAGCTCAGCAGCTGGCTCAGCACCTCAATGCCATCCATCTTCGGCATTTTGATATCGCAGAGAATGGCATCGTAATGATGCTCCCTGGCAAGCTTCAGCCCCTCGGTACCATCCTTCGCTTCATCGACCCTGAATTTTTCATATTCGAGGATTTCACGAAGGGTGCTGAGTATACTTTGCTCGTCGTCGATAACAAGAATTCTCGGCATTCTTTTGATTTGAAGGCAAAAGTAGTTAATTCTTAGGTAATTTTGCGAATGTGATGGCAGCTCTGAATCCATATGAACTAATGAAGAAACTGATCCTGCATCTTGCATCAGTTTTTATCCTGATTTCCTGTATCCCGCTGGCAAACGGTCAAACCATTCCTACCGGCAATTTAAAATACACCTGGGCCGGGGGGGTGAATTCCTGCCAGTTTTGCGCCATTGATCTGAACCTTGACGGGCTGAACGACCTTGTAATCTTTGACAGGCATGGCAACCGCAAGCTCACTTTCATAAACATGGGAGGCGCGGGGATCAACTACCGTTATGCCCCCGAATATGAGGCTCAGCTTCCCGAAATGCAGGAATGGGTGATCACTGCCGATTACAACTGTGACGGAAAGATGGATATCTTCACTTACGCAAACGGTGGTGTGAGAGTATTCAGGAACATTTCCTCGGGCAGCCTGAGCTTCCATCTCCAGACCAACCTGCTTCAATCATGGTATTACACGGGGTTTGTCGGGATACTGGTCACATCGGCCGATTATCCCGCAATTGCCGACATTGACGGGGACGGCGACCTTGACCTTTTGACTTTTTTCGGACTTGGCTCATATGTTGAATATCACAAAAACCTTTCCATGGAGACCTTCGGGAACTGCGACAGCCTTGATTTCAGGCTTACCGACCATTGCTGGGGAAAGTTCAAGGAAAGCGAAGGCGGCAATCATATTACGCTCAATGCAGCCTGTCCTTATAAAATAAATAATGTTCTTGTGACTGCGGATGGCGCCTCCCCTCCCAAGCATACCGGTTCCACCATGCTTGCCAATGACCTGAACGGAGACGGGCTCACCGACTTGGTCGTGGGGGATGTGGATTTTCCCAACCTCATTTCGCTTATCAACGGGGGCACTGTGGATTCGGCCCTGATGGTTAGCCTCGACAGCCTCTTCCCTTCATACGACCAGAGTATAAAGCTGTTTTCATTCCCGGTTCTTTCCTTCATCGACCTGGATAATGACGGGGTGAAAGACCTTGTGGTATCACCTTTCGACCCCGCGTATTATCATGCTGAAAATAAAAAGAGTTGCTGGTTTTATAAAAATACCGGGACCAATTCCAATCCTCATTTTGTGTTCCGGGCCTCTGATCTGTTCCAGGCCGAGATGCTGGATTTCGGCACTGCTTCCTCTCCTGTGGCTGTCGACCTGAACAATGACGGACTGCCTGATATAGTTGCGGGAAATTATGGATATTATGATTCTTCAAATTACCAGGGCGCTTACCTTAATTCCTATTATACCTCCTCCCTTGCATATCTGAAAAATACAGGAAGCAGCTTTTCACCCGGGTTCGAATTGCTGACTACTGATCTCGCATATGCTTCCCGACTCAATGTGCATGGCCTGTACCCTGCATTTGCTGATCTCGATAACGACGGCATCGCTGACCTTGTCTGCGGTTGCGAAGACGGCAGCCTCGTTTTATTCCAGGGCCGGGGCGACAGCGCCGGGATTCCCGTTTACGGCAGTCCGCAGAAAAATTACCAGCAGATCAAAACCAAGGCGTTCAGTGCACCCCAGTTCTTCGACCTTGACCGTGACGGCCTCCCCGACCTGGTCATTGGCCAGCAGGATGGCACAATACAATATTTCAAAAATACAGGAAGCGCCGGCAACCCGAAATTCACCTTTGTCCGCGACAGCCTGGGAGAGGTGGATGTCACGAACCATGACCTTTCATATTATGGTTACTGCACGCCTTATTTCTTCAGGAAAAACAACAGGACCTACCTGCTTGCCGGTTCTGAGGAAGGAATAATGCATCTTTACTCGAAGATAGACGGAAACCTTAACGGGAAGTTTACAGCTATCGATTCACTGCTAACCTTTATAGGGCTGCCTGCCGACAGCCTGAGAATAGGCTGGAGGTCCACGGGATTCCTGGCCAACCTCAGCGATCCCCTTTATTATGATATGGTTTGTGGAAATTTCAGCGGCGGCCTCAATTATTTCACCCGCGGAAGGATACCCGGTATAGCTGAGATCAGGAAAGTACCGGCTGCATTATCCCTTAAAATATATCCGAACCCTGCTGCTGGTGAAATTAAAATCGAATTGCTGAAAGACGGGAAAAGTTCGCCCCTGAATGATTCGGATACCCGGGAGCCGGGAATACTGATTATATACAATGTGTTCGGCACGGAAGTCCGGCAAATGGATTATCGGCCTTCACAACCTGTTAACATTAGTGATCTGCCTGAAGGGATCTACCTGGCAGAATTTTCACTTCCCTCACCCGTCAGAAGGGCCGGCGGCAAATTCATTATAACCAGGCCAGGGCAACGCTAAGAATCGTTCCCCTTACCTTCAAAAGATCACCACCCCAACTTCATCCTGCATCCTGCATCCCGCATCCTGCATCCTGCATCCTGCATCCCTCATCCTCGAATCCTGCATCCTCCATTTTGTTAACAATCAGGTTTTGGAATAATTCCCCCCACCAGAACCCACTTTTTATTTAATTTTATCTTTTCTTACTCTCATAGGCCTTTCAAAACGTAACTATTTTTTTAAACCCCCGTACAACAATGTTAATAAAAAGAAGTTATTAACACTAGTGGGTGAAAGTGGGTAAAAGTGGGAATATTGACCGTATATTAGCACCGTTGAAATAAACAAATGACCCCAGTAACCAATCTTATCGGTGAATTTGAATGCAGGCTTGATGAAAAAAGCCGTGTCATCCTTCCGTCGGGTCTGAAAAAGCAGATCTCGCCGGAAGCTCAGGACAGGTTTGTCATCAACAGGGGGTTTGAGAACTGCCTGGTGTTGTATCCAATGAATGAATGGAAAAGCATCAGTGAAGAGATCAACCACCTTAACCTGTATAACCGGAAGAACAGGGATTTCGTCAGGTATTTTTACCGCGGTGCAACGGAACTCACACTAGACAATGCCAGCCGACTGCTTCTCCCAAAGTCGCTGTTAAGCTATGCCGGTATCGTACGCGATGTCGTCCTGTTTGCATTTTCCAACCGAATTGAAGTCTGGGCCAGGGATAGGTATGAAAAACTCCTGACCGACGAACCTGCAGATTTCTCAATTCTGGCAGAAGAGGTTATGGGCAAACAAGACAAAACCGACAATAGCGACGATGTATCATAAGCCCGTACTGCTCAACGAAAGCATGGAACTTCTCGGTATCAGTCCCGAGGGTGTTTATGTTGACGCAACCTTTGGTGGTGGCGGGCATGCACGGGAAATCCTGAAGAGACTTGATGGCGGAAGGCTGATTGCATTTGACCAGGATGAGGATTCTGCAAAGAACGCAATAGAAGATCCCCGTTTCACTTTCGTAAACCACAACTTCAGGTTTATGAAGAATTTTCTCCGTCTTCACAAACAGATCAATGTGGACGGCATCCTTGCCGACCTGGGTGTTTCATCGCACCAGATCGATGTTCCCGAAAGAGGGTTCTCAACCCGAAGTGAAGGGGCTCTCGACATGCGCATGGACCGCCGCAAGCCCGTAACCGCCCAAACTGTCATAAACACTTATCCCGAAGCGAAACTGTGCGGGATATTCCGTCTTTACGGGGAAATAAGGAATGCAAAAAAACTTTCATCCAGGATAATCACAGCAAGGAAAGAAAAAGAGATTGCAACCACGACTGAGCTTGTTGTCATTGCCAAAACATGCGCCGAAAGGGGAAAAGAAAACAAATACCTGGCGCAGGTTTTTCAGGCGTTGCGTATTGAAGTCAACCAGGAAATGGAAGCCCTTGAGGACTTCCTTAAGAACAGCCTGGAATTACTGAAGACCGAAGGAAGGCTCGCGGTGATCAGTTACCACTCCCTTGAAGACAAAATGGTCAAGAACTATTTCAGGACTGGAAATTTTGAGGGTGAACTGAAAAAGGATTTCTATGGGAATGTATTATCGCCCTGGAAAGCTATTACAAAGAAAGCAGTAGTTGCCGGAGAAGAGGAAGTGGGGCAGAACAGTCGGGCAAGGAGCGCAAGGCTAAGGGTGGCGGAAAAGAAGTAAAGAAATGAATAACGAATAACGAACAACGAATTTTGAATTTTGAATTAATAGTACTCGATGGTCATAGTTTATCACTAATCGTTATTCGCTGAGAACATAGAAATGAGTGAGTACAGGGCAAATAAGATGAAGGGGGATCAGGCCGGGAATGAATGGCAGGATATTTCCTATACTACTCATCCCGCCGAAGAGCCGGCTCCTGAACCTGAGAAGACTGAACCCGAAAGTAAGCAGGCTGCCAAACCCGCGAAGAAGTTACATAAAGGCAGGAAGAGGGTGCAGGAAGTTCTTGGCGGTGATTACCTGTCGAAAAACAGTGTTGTGAACAATGTACCTTTTCTCATCTACCTGGGCATCCTGACTTTGCTTTACATCTCCAACACCTATAATACCGACAGGATGTACAAGCAGATAGAGACAACAAAAACCCAGCTTAAAGAACTTCGTTTCGAGTACATCACCGCCCGTTCCTCCCTGATGTTCGAAAGCAAGCAATCGGAACTGAACAAAAGGACCCAGGCGATCGGTCTTAAAGAAACTATCATCCCTCCTTTTAAGATCTTTTACTCGGGTGACTCCATTCAAATTGCGAACAGATGACCCAGGATATAAGGAAAGGCATATTGACAAGAGTGTACCTGGTATATATAGGTATACTGCTTTTTGGCCTGGCTGTATTGGGAAGAGCTTTTTACATCCAGAATTTCGAAAAGAAGCAACTGCTTGAGATGGCTAAAAAACAGGAGATGAAGGTATTTCCCATAGATGCTATCCGCGGTAACATACTTTCGGATGACGGGACCCTGCTGGCAGTCTCAATACCGATTTTCGAACTCAGGATGGACCTTTATGCAGATTCTCTGACCGATGAAGTGTTTAAAAACGGGGTTGATTCGCTGGCCATATGCCTTTCAACAATGTCAAAGGACCAGTCGCCCATTCAGATCAAAGACCGTTTATGGGAAGCCCGCAGGAACCAGGACCGTTATTTCCTGATCAAGCGTGATGTGACATATCCGGAACTTAAAAAGATACGCACATTCCCGATATTCAAAAGAGGCAAATACAAGGGGGGTCTCATCGTAATTCCCCAGTGGGACAGGGACCTTCCATATAAATCGCTGGCAAAAAGGATCATTGGATATGAAAAAGGCGAAGGTGCAAACAAGGTTTACGTTGGCCTTGAGGGCAAGTTCACAAAGGACCTGGAGGGCGTAGGAGGTTCCAGGCTGATGCGACGTACCGGGGGCAGTAACTGGATGCCTGTCGATATAGAAAGCCAGGTTGAACCACAGAACGGCCTTGATATTGTCACCACCATTGACATTGAGCTTCAGGACATGGCCGAAGCTGCTCTCAGGAAAGAACTTGTTGCCGACAGCGCCGACCACGGCTGCCTTGTTGTCATGGAAGTTAAAACCGGCTATGTCAAGGCCATGGTAAACCTCGGAAGGACGAAAAAGGGCACCTATGAAGAAGTGTTCAACTATGCCATCGCCGAGGCAAATGAACCAGGTTCGACATTCAAACTTGCCTCATTCCTGGTTGCGCTGGATGACGGCAAGATTGAGCTCAACACTCCCATACAGGTGGGGAATGGAATTGTCTATTTCGCCGGTCACAAGATCCAGGATTCACATCCTCCCACAGCGTCGGTCTACACAGCCCAGCAGGTCTTCGAAAAATCCTCCAATGCAGGCACAGCTAAAATGATTTATGCCAACTATGCAAATGATCCGCAGAAATACATTGACGGCCTGTACCGGCTTGGGCTAAACAAGCTACTCAACCTGCAGATAGATGGAGAAAGGGCCCCATACATCAAGAATACTAAAAGCAAATACTGGTCAGATCTCTCCCTGCCCTGGATCGCTTATGGTTACGAAGTCGCCCTCGCTCCCATCCACCTGATTACATTATACAACGCTATTGCAAACAAAGGCAAAATGGTGAAACCTCTTTTCGTAAAAGAGATACTGAAGAACGGAGTTGCGGTCAAAACATTTAAACCGGTGGTGCTGAATCCCCAGATCGTTTCTCCCGCGACTGTCGAAAAAGCATTCACCCTGATGGAGGGCGTTGTTCTGCGCGGCACAGGCACAGTTATTGCAAGCCCTATATACAGGATCGCCGGGAAGACTGGTACCGCCCAGCTCGCCCAGAACAACAGGGGATATAACCAGGGAACCAAGAATGTCAGGTACAAAGGTTCATTCTGCGGCTTCTTCCCCGTGGAAGACCCCAGGTTTACCATGATGGTGGTGATAGTGGATCCAAAAAAAGGAAAATATTACGGAGGCGCAGTGGCAGCACCGGTTTTCAGGCAGATCTCCGACAGGTTATACGCCCGCCAGGAAGATATAAAATTCCCCTTCCGGAAAGACAGCATTAACAGCCCTGTGCCTTTTGCACATACCGGGCGGCAGGCCGACCTGAATGAAGCATATACTGTTTTAGGTTACAGTACGAGCAAGGTGGACGTACGTGCATCCTGGACCCAGGTAGTTCAGGATGGGGGCAGGATCGTTTTGTTCCCTTCGAAGGTTTCCCGCAACCTGATGCCCGATGTCAGCGGCATGGGGCTCAAGGACGCCATGTATATCCTGGAGCAAATGGGGATGAACGTGGTGGTGAATGGAAGGGGGTCGGTCGTAAGCCAGAGTGTCAAACCCGGAACCTTTGTAAGCAAAGGGATGCCGGTTGTGCTTGAGCTTCAGGGCCCGGGAATAAAACCGAAATCACAGACATGAAGAAACTCAGCGAGATATTGCCTTCAGGCCTGATCCTTAAGTCAAGGGGGGATACCGACATTATGATCCGCTCATTGCAGTTCGATTCAAGGCATGTTGAAAAAGGAGACTTGTTCTTTGCAATGAGAGGAAGCAATTCCGACGGCCATGATTTTATAGGCATGGCTATTGAAAAAGGCGCTTCAGCTGTGGTATGCGAATCCTGCCCTGCCGAGCTCTCATCCCTGGTAGTCTGGATCAGGACCTCCGACAGTTCCCTGGCGCTTGGCGAGGCAGCTTCAGCATTTTATGACCATCCTTCACGGAAACTCCAGCTGGTAGGAGTCACGGGAACTAACGGGAAAACAACCACGGTCACCCTTCTGCACCACCTCTTTTCAGGCCTGGGTTTCAGGTCGGGCCTGCTCAGCACGATAAGGAACCTCGTGCAGCAACGGGAAGTCGTGGCGACACACACCACTCCCGATCCTGTCCAGATCAACCGCCTGCTTAGCGAAATGGTTGAAGATGGATGTGAATACTGTTTCATGGAAGTGAGTTCGCATGCCGTTGACCAGAAACGCATTGCAGGTCTTAAATTCAGGGGAGGCGTTTTTTCGAACCTCACCCATGACCACCTGGATTATCATAAAACATTCGACGCATACCTGAAAGCCAAGAAAGGCTTTTTTGACGGTCTGCCGGAAGATGCTTTTGCACTGGTGAACAAAGATGACAGGAACAGCAGCGTAATGCTCCAGAATACAAAGGCAGCAAAATACACTTACAGCCTGCAATCAATGGCTGACTTCCGTTGCAGGATCAAGGAAAGCCAGTTTGTAGGGTTGAATCTAGATATAGACGGGCATGATACATGGTTCAGACTCATCGGAACATTCAATGCATACAATATTCTATCTGTTTATGCAGCCGCAATGCTGCTGGGGCAGGATTCCCTGCAGGTGCTGACCATGCTCAGCTGCATGGAGCCTGTTGACGGCCGGTTCAATTACATCAGCGGTCCGCGTAACATCACCGCGATCGTTGATTACGCACATACGCCGGATGCTTTGAAGAATGTGCTGGAAACCATCAACGATATCCGCCAGCATAATGAAAAACTGATCACCGTAGTGGGGGCAGGAGGCAACAGGGATAAACTGAAAAGGCCGGTAATGGCAAAGATAGCGACAGACCTGAGCGACCAGCTTATTCTTACTTCCGACAACCCCAGGGATGAACAGCCCGGGGCCATCCTCGACGACATGGTGAAAGGTGTGGAAGCCCATCTTTCGGGAAAAGTCCTGGTGATTGAAGACCGCCGTCAGGCTATCAAAACCGCCGTGAGCCTTGCCAGGGATAACGATATAATCCTTATCGCCGGGAAAGGCCATGAGACCTACCAGGAGATTAAAGGGATAAAACACCACTTTGACGACAGGGAGATTGTGAAGGAATTATTCTTAACAAAACCATAGGCTATGCTGTACTATTTGTTTAAATGGCTGCATCAGGCATATAACGTCCCGGGGGCCGGTATGTTCCAGTTTATCTCCTTCCGTTCTGCCTTTGCTTTAATCACTTCACTGTTTATTTCGATGATCATCGGGAAAACGCTGATCAGGTTTCTGCGTAACAAACAGGTTGGAGAAACAGTGAGGGACCTGGGCCTTGAAGGGCAGAATTCCAAACAGGGCACTCCGACAATGGGTGGGTTGATAATCCTTGCTGCGATCCTGATACCAACCCTGCTTTTTGCACAACTCCAGAACATCTATATCATCCTGGTTCTCATCGCTACCATATGGCTTGGGTTTATCGGGTTCATCGACGATTATATCAAGGTTTTCAAAAAAGACAAGAAAGGGCTGCCGGGGAAGATCAAGGTCCTTGGCCAGATCGGGCTCGGGCTTATCGTCGGGTTTACCATGTATTTCAACAGTCATATTGTTATAAAGGAAAAGATAAGGGAACAGGCTTATGTTCCTTCCCAGGAGATCTTTAATGTGGAATCATCTACTGAAAAAGGCAGGTTGTTCTCGAAAGATGAGATCAAATCGATGAAAACGACCATCCCTTTTATCAAGCATAATGAATTCGATTATTCCTGGCTGGTCTCCTGGATCAGTCCGGGTGCAGTGAAATACACCTGGCTGGTGTTCATCCCTATTGTGATATTCATAATCATCTCGGTTTCTAACGGGGCCAACCTTACCGACGGGCTTGACGGGCTTGCGACAAGCACGTCTGCCATCATAGGTGTGACTCTAGGGGTACTGGCTTATGTGTCGGGCAATACGATCATTGCCGGCTACCTGAACATAATGTATATCCCCAATACAGGCGAGCTGGATATTTACATTGCTGCATTTGTCGGGGCATGCATAGGTTTTCTCTGGTATAACTCCTATCCCGCCCAGGTTTTTATGGGTGATACCGGAAGCCTTGCCCTGGGCGGAATCATTGCTGTTTTCGCGATCATCATCCGCAAGGAGATCATGATTCCCATATTCTGCGGTGTTTTCGTGATTGAAAATCTTTCGGTCGTATTGCAGGTGAGCTACTTCAAGTATACTAAAAAGAAATTCGGTGAAGGCCGGAGGATATTCAAAATGTCGCCCCTTCACCATCATTACCAGAAGCTGGGATACCATGAAGCTAAAATAGTGATGAGATTCATGATTGTGGGGATCATGCTGGCGGTACTGACGATAGTAACGTTGAAGATAAGGTAACAAAAAGCGAAAAGCGAAATAAAAGACAATTATATAGAAACAACATATCACTAAAACAAAAAACTATGACTTTAGAATCACTGGCGTTACAAGGAAATGCGTATGCCTATGATAACCTGGCCGCTACAGTCAAGAACCGTATCCGGGAAGCCCGCAAGGCATGTTTCAGGGAATGGTTTTCTGATTTCAGCAATACCGAGCACAGGCTGGAATTCGTATCCAATATTCACGGGATTGAATTCATCAATGATTCAATGTCGGTAAGCCTGAACGGAGCATGGTTTGCCCTGGAGACCATGTCGAAGCCCATCATCTGGATTGCAGGAGGCGGAAGCACCAACAAGGAGCTGGAGTTCCTGAAAAACGTGGTAAAGAAGAAAGTCAAGGCTATCATCTGCCTGGGACCGGATAATGAAACCATTCATGAAAGCTTCAGCGATCTTGAGCTGCCTATAGCCGACACGTATACCATGGCCGAGGCTGTTGAAGCTGCATACTACCTGGGCCGTAAAGGAGATGTGGCATTGTTCTCCCCGGGATGCAAGGAGGATGCCATCTTCATGAACCACGAAGAAAGGGGTATTGCCTTCAGGAAAGCAGTAAAAGATTTATAAACTGAGCATAATGGCTGGCATTTTTAAAAATATCAAGGGAGATAAGGTGATCTGGATCGTCGTGGTCATTTTATCCATATTCTCGCTGCTGGCTGTTTACAGTTCGACCGGCACCCTGGCGTATAAGAAGCAGCACGGCAATACCGAGTATTACCTGATGAAACACCTGCTGATCCTGGGTTTTGGATTCGGGCTGATGTACGTGACCCATTTAATTAAATATACTTATTTTTCAAGGATATCGCAAATCGGGCTGATCCTAACTTTTCCCTTGCTGTTGCTCACCCTGGTATCGGGCACCAACCTTAACGAAGCCAACCGCTGGCTAACGGTTCCTATTGTCAACCTCACTTTCCAGAGTTCCGATATGGCAAAATTGTTCCTGATCATGTACCTGGCCAGGGTACTGAGCAAAAAGCAGGAACTTGTTGAAGATCTCAGGAAAGGATTTTTACCGGTGATTCTTCCTGTCATAGCGGTGACCATCCTGATCCTGCCCGCGAATTTTTCCACTGCTGCAATTTTATTTGTCACCTGTCTTGTTCTGATGTTCATCGGCCGTATCAGCCTTAAATTCATTTTTTCGCTGATCGGTTTAGGCCTGGTATCGGTGGTCATGATCTTTGTGATCGCCATTGTTTTCCCCCATCTTTTTCCCAGGGGCGAGACCTGGGTTAAACGCGTCGAGCATTTCATCAATAAGGAAAAGGCCAGCGCAGATGCAACATACCAGGTCGACCAGGCAAAGATTGCCATAGTATCGGGGGGTCTCATTGGGAAGTCCCCTGGCAAAAGCACCCAGAGAAATTTTCTTCCGCATCCTTATTCAGATTTCATTTTCGCAATTATCATAGAAGAATACGGTCTGATCGGAGGCAGCTTTGTCATGCTGCTTTACCTGATCCTGTTTTTCAGGGTGATCCGGATCGCGGGAAAATGCCAGGGAAATTTCGGGGCCCTGCTTTCGCTTGGGATAGGTTTCAGTATGGTGTTCCAGGCGATGATCAACATGGCAGTCGCAGTGAATCTTTTCCCTGTAACAGGGCAGACACTTCCCCTTGTAAGCATGGGAGGCACCTCAATCTGGTTTACAAGCATAGCCATCGGAATAATTCTCAGTGTAAGCAGGATGACCGAGGTAGATACCCAGAACGGAACCGAGGTGGAAATATTAAAGGAACCAAATACGAACCTCTTAATAAATTCTGTCGTAACGACAGGGACAGTATAATGGCAAAGATCATCATCAGCGGAGGAGGTACCGGGGGGCATGTGTTCCCTGCCATTGCCATTGCCAATGCCATAATGGCGATGAATCGTGAGGATGACATTCTTTTTATCGGAGCAAAAGGAAAACTTGAAATGGAAAAAGTGCCTGCGGCAGGTTACCGTATCGAAGGCCTTGCCATTGCAGGTTTCCAGAGAAGGTTCACCTTGAAAAACCTGAGCTTCCCGTTCAAGTTAATAGGCAGCATGATAAGGGCAAGAAGAATTGTTTCTGATTTTGGACCTGATGTAGTTATAGGTGTGGGAGGTTATGCGAGCGGACCCGTATTAAGGACGGCAACAACAATGCGAATCCCGGCGCTGATCCAGGAACAAAACTCATACCCGGGAGTTACCAACCGTATGCTTGCAGCTAAAGTCCAGAAAATATGCGTAGCCTTTTCAGGCATGGAGAAATATTTTCCGAAGGAAAAACTGGTGCTTACCGGGAATCCTATCAGGCAGGACCTGTCGGGGCTGGAACTGAAAAGAAACGAAGCTTTGGATTATTTCGGGCTGGACGGAAGTAAAATCACGGTGCTTGTGATAGGTGGGAGTCTTGGGGCGGGCACTATCAATAAGAGCGTGTTCAATTGCCTGAAATCCGGCAAACCGGGAGAAAACATCCAGTGGCTTTGGCAGTGCGGCAAATATTATTTTGAGAACCTCAGCAGTGAACTCAGGGCTGCAGGGCTGGTCCCAGGGGAGAAAGGCCTGTATCTTCATTCCTTCATTAACCGCATGGATCTGGCCTATTCGGCTGCAGATGTGGTGATCTCCCGAGCAGGCGCCATCGCCATCTCCGAACTGTGTGCTATCGGGAGGCCTGTCATCCTTATCCCCTCTCCTAACGTCGCTGAAGACCACCAGATGAAAAATGCGATGGCACTTGCCGACAGGAAGGCAGCCATCCTCATACGGGATAATGAAGCAGAAGTAAAGCTCGGGCCGGTTCTTGAAGGGCTTATCGCCGACAAAAGCCTGCAGGAAGAACTGAAACTGAAGATACTTGGAATGGCGGTGCCAGATGCTGCCGACAGGATTGCAAAAGAGGCTCTGGGATTGATAACAACGGGAAAAGTATAACAGGACATGAGACTGGACAAGTTGTCATCGGTATATTTTCTGGGGATAGGCGGGATCGGAATGAGCGCCCTGGCCAGGTATTTCCTGCATATGGGATTAGATGTCTCGGGTTACGATAAAACACCTACTGACCTGACCGATCAGCTGGAAAGCGAAGGAATGAAAATCCATTTCGACGAAAACCCTGATCTGATACCAAAAAACACTGAGCTTGTTATTTATACTCCCGCCATCCCCCGTGATCATAAAGAATTCAGTTTCATCCTGAAAAATAAGATCAGAATGATGAAGCGTTCCGAAGTTCTCGGCAAGATCGCTTCAAAGTATTTCACAATAGCTGTGGCAGGCACCCACGGGAAGACCACCACTTCGGCCCTGATTGCACATATACTGAAAAGCGCCGGGGTCCCTCATATCGCTTTCCTTGGAGGAATTTCAAAGAATTACAACACGAATTTCCTGATCGAAACGTCAGGCACAACTCCTCCGGTTTGCGTGGTAGAGGCTGATGAATTCGACCGCTCCTTCCTCAGGCTGTCGCCAGATATTGCAATTATAACCTCGGCCGATCCCGATCATCTCGATATCTACAATACCCATAAGGAAATGCTGGCTGCTTTCGGGGAATTCACAGGAAAGATCCGGAAAGGCGGCTCCCTGATCATGAGATCAGGAGTAAAGGTTAAGCCCTCAGGAAGCAGGGATTACAATGTATTTTCGTATTCCCTTGATCCGAAGAAAGCATCAATTCCGACGATGTCGAAGGAATTTACCGCATCGGGGGCCATCATCAGAAGCGGGCTCTACCACTTTGATTTCTGCAATGCCAATGATGTATGGAAAAACCTGGTCCTTGGCCTGCCCGGGCTGTTCAATCTTGAAAATGCAGTTGCAGCCGTTTCCTCAGCTTTCCTGGCCGGTTTGAACCGTGCACAAATTTCTGCAGCCCTGAAATCATACCAGGGTGTAGTAAGGAGGTTCGACCTCCAGATCAAGAAACGAGGCATGGTTTTCATCGACGATTACGCCCATCATCCCGAAGAGCTGAAAGCCTGCATCCTGGCTGTGAAAGAAATGTATCCGGGGAAAAAAATCACTGGTATATTCCAGCCTCATTTGTATTCGCGCACCCGAGATCTTGCAGCTGAATTCGCAGAGAGCCTTGACCTCCTTGATGAAGTGATCCTGCTCGACATTTACCCAGCCAGGGAAAAACCTGTCGAAGGGGTCAGCAGCGAACTGATACTGCAAAAACTGAAAACGAAACAGGGAAAGATCCTTAAAAAGACAAGGCTGCTGGGCTACCTTAAAACAAAGAAACCCGAAATACTGCTGACTTTAGGGGCAGGCGATATTGACCGCATGGTAAAACCTATAAAGAGGGCTTTTGAAAAATGAAAAAATTCTGGCGCATAGCATATATTATAATGTGGATCCTGCTGGTAGCTGGTGCGGGGGTGCTTGTAGGGTTCACAACCTTAGAGCAGTACAACAGGCCCTGCCGCAGAATTTATATTACCATGGATTACGGTAAAGCCGACAAACTGGTAATGAACCAGGATATCGACTCTATCATCCGCAGGACCACGGGCAGGGTCAGCGGCAAGCCAATAGGATGGATCAACATCCGCCAGATTGAAAATTCGATAAGGCAGCAGGCTTACGTTGAAAAAGTTCATATTTATGAAAGCCTCGACGGGAATATCTGTGTGGATGTAAAGCAGAGGGAGCCGGTACTCAGGGTCATCAACAGTAAACTGGAGACTTTTTATATTGACGGCTCCGGCAGGCTGCTGCCTCCTAACCCGTTTTATCCTGCACGTGTGCTCGTGGCTAACGGAAACATATCCCATTCCTATGTTGCAAACCGGAACTTCAGGATCGAATCACCCATGATGGGCGATACCCTGGGCCCGTCCGACACCCTGCTCGTGAACCTCTACAGGCTGGCGTTATATATCAACCGCGACCGTTTCCTCAAAGCCGAGATCGACCAGATCTACGTAACTCCCAGCCAGGAATTCGAACTGATTCCGAAAGTGGGCAATCATATTATCATGCTCGGGGGGATTGATGACCTCGACGGAAAATTTAAGAAACTGCTTGCTTTTTACAGGAAGGGACTTAATGTCATCGGGTGGAATAAATACAACTATATCAACATAAAATACAGAAATCAAGTAGTTTGTTCAAAACTTCAGTAGCATATGAAAAACTCAGGAATCATCGTCGGTCTCGACATAGGAACAACAAAAATTGCTGTCATCGTCGGGCGCAAGAACGAGCATGGAAAAATTGAAATCCTTGGCTATGGCAAAGTCCCCAGCATAGGCGTCAAGCGCGGGGTTGTCGCTAATATTGAAAATACTGTTCAGTCGATAAAGGAAGCTGTGGCCGAAGCATCCGCCAAATCAGGCGTTGATATCAAGTATGTGAATGTCGGGATTGCAGGGCAGCACATCAAAAGCCTCCAGCACAGGGGAAGCATGATCAGGGAGAATTTCGACAGTGAGATCAGCCAGGAGGATATTGACAAACTCTGCAACAGCATGTACAACCTGAACATGAACCCTGGGGAAGAGATCCTGGATGTGATCGCACAGGAATTCAGTATTGACGGAGAGCATGGCATTTCCAAACCTAAAGGCATGAACGGCAGGCTGCTGGAAGCTAATTTCCATATCATCATCGGCCAGACCGCAGCAGCAAAGAACATTTACAAGTGCGTAAGGAAAGCAGGTCTCGAGGTTGTCGAGCTGATTCTCGAACCCATCGCTTCAGCCGATGCGGTACTTAGCGAGGATGAAAAAGAAGCAGGTGTTGTTTTGGTGGATATCGGAGGAGGCACATCCGACGTAGCAATTTTCCATGAAGGGATCATCCGCCATACTGCTGTAATTCCCCTGGGCGGGGAGATCATCTCTGAAGACGTTAAGGAAGGCTGTTCAATTATTAAAAAACATGCCGAGGAGCTTAAATTAAAATTCGGTTCTGCGCTTGCCAGGGAGAACAAGGAAGAGGAAATTGTCGCTATTCCCGGTTTGCGGGGCCGTCCTCCCAAGGAGATCAGCCTTAAGAACCTTGCCAGCATCATTCAGGCTCGTATGGAAGAGATCATCGAACATATTTACTATGAAATCAAGAATTCGGGATATGAGAAAAAACTGCTTGGAGGCATCGTCCTAACCGGAGGAGGTGCCCAGCTCAAGCATATTGCACAGCTTACCGAATTCATTACCGGGTTCGACACCAGGATAGGATATCCCAATGAACATCTCAGCAACGAGATCCCTCCCGAAATGGCAAGTCCCATGTATGCAACAGGGATAGGTCTCGTCGAGATCGGCATTGAGAGGTTTGAAAAGGAACAGCAAAAGCTGAAAGAAATCGAGGAGGAACCCGAAGAACCAAGGCCGGAACCAGGAAAAACAAAAAAAGTAAAGGAAAAAAAGGTGAAGGATACTACGAAGGTAAAGCGTTCATTCCCGGAGCTTTTCCTTGACAAGGTCAAGGGATTATTCGAGGAAGATATTGAATAATCCCGCTATTAACAATCAATCTGTTAATAAAAAAAGAGAATCATAAAAAAACGGGCTGTACTAATACATAATTTTAAACAGATCTAATCTTTAGACACATGAGTGATATTTTAAAGTTCGATCTCCCTAAAAACCAGTCATCTATAATCAAAGTTATAGGAGTGGGCGGAGGTGGCAGCAACGCAGTGACCCATATGTTCAACCAGGGAATCACGGGAGTGGATTTTATAATCTGCAATACGGATGCCCAGGCAATGGAATCAAGTCCGGTCCCCACAAAGATACAGCTGGGGGCAAATCTTACCGCCGGCCTGGGTGCGGGTGCAGTACCGTCAGTAGGACGGAATGCTGCCCTGGAGAATGCCGCTGAGATCAGGGCCATACTCGATAAAGGGACCAAGATGCTTTTTATCACGGCAGGGCTTGGAGGCGGCACCGGAACCGGAGCCGCGCCGGTGATTGCTCAGATCTCAAAAGAGCTTGATATTCTTACTGTAGGGATAGTGACTATCCCATTTGCTTTTGAAGGAAGGAAGCGCAAGCAATATGCTGAAGAAGGACTTCAGCAGCTCAAGAAACAGGTTGACTCCCTGCTGATCATCAGCAATGACAAGCTAAGGGAACTCTGCGGAGACCTCCGCCTTTCCGCTGCATTTAAAAAAGCGGATAATGTCCTTACCACAGCAGCCAAAGGAATAGCCGAGATCATTACCGTTACCGGCCACATCAACGTAGACTTTGAAGATGTGAAAACTGTGATGAGGAACAGTGGTGTGGCGCTGCTGGGAACAGGTATTGCCAGCGGGGAAAACCGTGCGCTGCATGCCGTTGAAGAAGCGCTCAGCTCGCCACTGCTCGACAATAATGATATTGAAGGTGCAAACAACCTCCTGCTGTATATTTCAAGCGGCACCGAGGAGATCACTATGGATGAAGTGACGGAGATCACCGAATTCATTCAGACCAAGACCAAGTCATCGGCCGAAGTTATCTGGGGTACAGGTACCGATCCCGAGCTTGCTGATAATATAAGTGTTACCATCATTGCAACAGGGTTTGACCCTGAGCATCGCCAGAAAGACTCGAGCAGACCTCAGGATGTCATCCTTCATGACTTGTACGGCAAGAAAGTGGAATCGAAAATTGAAAAACGGATCTTTGAACCGAGGATAACCCATCAGGTCCCCCTTGCAGAAGAACACCATCAGGAGTTAACCCCGATCAAACCGGTACCTGAACCCATGGCTGTTGAACCTGAACCTGTCATGGAATTCCCGCTTGAAACGAGCCCCGACCTGGCATCTGTTTCCGTTGAATTTACCATTGAGAATTCAGGAATGTTCATGAAACCTGAAACTGCATCAGCTGAAAGTATCAGCGCCACTGAACCTCAACTGGTAAATGAAGTTGTTTCACGGCATCTTGAAGAACCGTCTCCATATATGAAACCTCACCCTGCCGAACATACCGTTCACTATTCGCCACAGCCTGAACAGGACCGCAGGGCTTTTGAAAGGGTTAATAAACTCAGGTCCCTCAGCGAAAAACTGAAGAACCATATGCCTATCGATCCTTCCAATATTTACGAACTTGAAGCCGTTCCTGCTTATAAACGCAGGAATGTTGACCTCGTGGATGTGGCTCCCTCATCGGAACCTCATGCACCTACTTATTCGCTGGGCGAATCGGCTGATAAAAGCATCGAGATCCGTTCAGAAAACTCATTTCTGCATAAGAATGTAGATTGAAAAGTGCTCATCGTTAAATTAAAAAACTTACTTTACTCGCAGAACTTAAGCAAAAAACCCGGGATCGCTGAAATCGCCCGGGTTTTTGTTCTTTTGCTTAGCTTATATTGCAGTTCCCACTCCTACGCCCGCGACAGTTTTAAGATCAGGCTGAGCGATTCCCTGAAGTCATCCCTTAAAGGATTTTATGTCGAAAAAATCATCAACGCAACAAGGGAAGATTCCTGCATTGGCTTCGTACAGGTTGGAGCAGTCAACAAACTTGTTCCCGCATACCTTACACCTTCAATCCAGTATGCTTTCAGCGACCTCATTATGCATTCATTTCCATACAGTGCCGGACTCAAACCTCTGATAATCCGGATCAATGAACTGTATATTTACGAAATCACATCGGCCAATACAGAACTTTCAAGCATAGAACTGAGCCTGAGTTTTATTACCCGGAGCGACACTCTTTATTTCGACGAATACCTGGCAGGTGTGGCATTTGACAGGCACGCGCTGGACGTCACGCATCAGCACGAGGGAAATATCATTGCTGCCATCGAAAAGTGTTTTAACAATTTCAGTTCACGGATGCTTAATGGAAAATTATCGCATCGCCAGGTACCTCAATCAGAATTGGGCAAAAACCCGCTCATGCATACTGATGAATTTCCCATCATGGCACTAAAACAGGTCCCAAAATGCATCTTCAGGACGTACAGCGATTTCAGGGAATACAAGCCTGATACAGGCATTCAGTTCACCGTAAAATATACAACCTACAAACGCGATTCCATGCTTGTTCAGGCAAAGATCTACGGACTTCCCTGGGACAGCCTGGAACATATCTGGGGATTTTCCGATGGTCACAATCCTTTCATCCGGGTAGGGAAAATTTTTTATCGACTGAAGCTAAAAAACGGGGAATACATCACCAGGATCTTCGTGACTGACGCTGGAAGGAGCGGCAATGCAGAGGTAAATGCCGGAGCACTTGTTGCCGCTACCGTTATAGGAGGAGTAATCGGGGGTGCTATTGCAGGAGGCATCATGGGTGCTGCTGCCGCCAATGAGGTCGGGAAATATAAACTCGATTTCGCAAGCGGAAAGCTGATAGTCCGCCCCATCCCGGATTATATGCGGATACAGTCAACCATGATATTCAGGCTTTCTTCGTCGTCGAGATCAGGGATACCACTAACTATCTTTTATGGAGATAAGAAACTGGCTACCTTGAACCAGGATGATTATCTAAAACTGATCGTCCCTTCAGGCCATAATACCATCAAGCTTAAGTGTATTCCAGGCAACGGAGCAACAACCGAACTTGAGTTTGCTGTCAGGCTTTTCCATACCGATGTTTTCCTTCTGAAAGTCAGAAAATCTCTGGAGGTAGAGGTATTCCCCGCATTTGACGAAGTCCGCAAGTCTGTCCTGGAATCAATGGAGGAAGACAAAACCGTAGTAGTGAATCTTTAAGGCCCTTGCCTGCCTGGCCTCAATCATCAATTAATTTACCTGATAAGGACATACCTGTTGATACAATCATCGGCAATGTGAAACGACCTGCCTTTTTTCCTGAGCATCCTTCCAAACTGTACAATGGTATCGGGGAATGATTCAAGCCAACCGTCTTTTACCAGGTATATTTTCGGCTGGGCGAATACTTCAATAACCAGGTTTGGATTCCTCACAAAATCCTTATCATGAGGTGTTGCTTTAATATGCAACGGATCGGGGCTGGCAACCATATATGCATTCCAGTATTCGGCAATGATACCGATGTCGCCCATTGATTTCAGCGCCGCGATCACCCTTATCCTCGAGGGTTTAACTTCAGGATAATAGAACCTGAAACAACCGCTCAACGAACCTGTCATCACTACCACCGCCAGAGCGATCTGCAATGATTTTCTCCATTTATTTTTTGGCTGATTTTCAAGCAACAGGATTAGACAGATCCAGGATGAGATAAAAAATGTGGTGAAGTATCTCCTTCCAGTGCCGTTGGCTGCAACCCAGCGGGAAAGAATTACAGCGGCAACTGTCAGAATGGCCTCAAACAAGAAAAAATAAAACCATGGATTTTCGGTAATTTTAATGCATCTCACTGCTTGCTTTTTTATCGGATAAACCAGCAGGATGAGGCTTACAGCAAGACCCAAAGCATAAACGCTTTCTATCTGGCTTTCCGAAGAAAAAACAAGAGTCTTGAATACCGATATTACAACTGTATGTATGTTTGCCGCCACAGATGCAGGCGCAGCAAAGAAGCCATTAGTGTAGTTCTGCACAGGTGTGGAGATCATCTTGGCATAATGTAAAACAAGGAAGCCTGCCACAGTCCAGGCAGCGAGAAAAATTGCAGGAACCATCATCCCCCTTAGGGAGATGGTCTTCTCTCTGTCTTTCCCTGCAACGGTATAATACAACACGGCCGTAATGAGTAAAGCCAGAATACTTCCCAGCGCCATATCCGAAACCCAAACGGCGACAATGAATATTAAGCAGGAACCTGAAAGCCAGCTGAGGCATTTCCAACGGAGCCTTGCTGAAAACGATCTGTCGAGAAAATTAAGCGCTATCAGCACAAGGCTGGTCTGGATTCCATATAATATGAGCAGGAATTCAAGAAAATGCCAGGGAGGGAAGAACCAAACCATTGCAAGAATAATCCTGCCGAAAGCACTTCTCACAAAACGTGTCAATGCCAGGAAGCCTGCAGCAAGTATAAGATAATGCACAAATGAAACGATCAGTACCGGCGGACATCCGCTCAAAGTGAATACCGTATGAGCGATCATAGGGATCAGGTTCCCCGAACGGTCCTGTCCCCAGAAATAAATATCATGGGGAAGCGAAAAAGACGGGGTCATCAGTATATTCACCGCCATATCGGAGGTCAGGAGGGGGTAGTAATTCTCGGCGAAAGTGAAAAAAGAAAGGAGGATGATAGCAACGATCACCAGCCTGGTCAATATGACTCCGGAGATTTTCATTTTCCCTTTTTGCTGAGCCGCCTGTGCACTATCCTTTCAACAAGGCTGAACGGAAGCATGGCAGCAATCCTCAACTGCAACATGTTATTGATGCGGTAAACCGCACGGGGCCTTGGCTTGCATGAAACATTGTATATAAAGCCGGCCGCTGTGGCAGGGCTGATCACCTTTCCAATCTCCTTTGATGCCTGTGATGCAAACGTAAAAAATGCCGTTTTAAGGGGATCGTCTTCGTTCGCTTCACCTGTTGCGGGACCGAGTTTTGAGACTGTCTGTAAGAGTTCGGTATTGATCGCTCCCGGCCTTATCACGACAACATCAATACCGTGAAATCTCAATTCCTGCCTGAGGGCTTTTGCATATCCTTCAAGAAGTTTTTTTGTAAGCGGATATGCCATGAAGGGCATCGCCAGGTTAAGGCTTTCACTGCCGATGTGGATGATCCTGCCACCCGGTCTCCTGAGCAGAGGAAGAAACACCTGGTTCACCCTGTAAGCGCCGAAAACATTCACCTCGAACATCTGTTTGAATTTCCCTACAGGTGCTTCCGACAGCAGGAAATAATTATCCATCCCTGCATTGTTGATGATGAGGTCGAGTCTGATATTTTCAGTATTTGCCGTGACATAAGCAGCTGCAACGGATTCATCGGAAGTGACATCCATCATAAGGCAAACCAGTTTTTTCTTTGACCCCTGCCGGTTTGTCGGTAATCCCGTATCGTTTGCATCTTCGTAAACGGGTTGCACCAGATCCGTTGCAAGAACGCTCCACCCTTTCTCAAGAAATGTGAGTGCAAGTGCTTTTCCAAGACCTCTTCCGGCCCCGGTGATGAGAACTGCTTTTTCAGTATCAGGCATGTTTCATGTAATGCTTTTCCTTTTTTCTCTGGATAACGGAAGACAGTGCACAAACCGGTTTCCATAAAAACTTCCATATCCCGAAGGCCCCGGGGACGTCTGTAAAATTACGCTCCCCCCTCAGGACTTTCCCGAATGCCTTCCACACCCTTTCGCTGTCGCGCACCCAATGATGCACCCTGAGAGGCATGGCGTTGAACAGCGAGCCGATTTTTTTTGCTTCGAGCAATTCAGGCATGATCTCCGAATTGATCCTTGCGGAATACAATGCAAGATCGGGAATTTTTCCTTGAAGGTTTTGCCTGATCACTTCTGCCGCCATTGATCCGCTTTTAACTGCCCAGAAAATCCCTTCTCCGGTAAGGGCATCGGTAAGGCCCGCGGCATCACCCGCTACCATTACCCTGCCGGAATGAAAGTCTGATTTTTTAGTCCTCACCGGCAGCGGGTATGAACGGTTCGACATCGTTTCCAGGATAGTGATACCTGTGGATGCCAAAAATTTATCATAATACTCCGGCATGCGTTTGGCCATATGCGCAGGGCCTCCCGTACCTATTGAAAATTGGTCTTTCTTTGGAAAGATCCATGAATAACCTCCGGGGAAGGTCCCCCAGTCGAGAAACACCGTATCTGAATACTTCTGCAGCATTTCGGGAGTTGACCTTACTTCCGCCTCCCAGGCCATCCCCCATTCAATATGCTTATTGAGGCCGAAAGTCCTGGCGGTCAGGCTGGAAGCGCCGTCAGCGCCTATGAGGAATAAAGAGCGGTATGCCCTGTTTCCTGTTCTGGCCGTGACCCCATGTTCGTCCTGCTCCATCCCTGTGATCTTTTCGGAAGTACGGATCTTCGCCCCGGCCTCAACTGCTTTTTCAAGTAAAAATGAGTCCAGCTCATCCCGCATGGTGCAATACATCAGGGGAAGCTCATGGGTCCTCGTGTACACATCCGACAAACCGGATGAAAAGCGGAATGAATGAACCACCGTGTGTATCACCGGGCTGATGTCATAAGGCAAAACGGAAAGTATCTTATGCGTGAGCCCTGCTCCGCAAACTTTGTAACGGGGAAACGATGACTTTTCGAGAATTAAAACGCTGATACCTGATTTCTGAAGATGATACGCGGCTATAGAACCGGCCGGACCGGCGCCTGATATGATGACATCAGCATCGCGGTCCATTGTCACAAAAGGGATATGACTTCCTTCAGCAGTTTGTCCTTATTTACGGGAACCACCCCTATTTCTTCGCAAACGATACCGCCGGCAAGATTCGATATATAGGCTATCTCGTATGGTGAACGCTGAGCCGCCAAACATAATGAGGCCACGCTGATCACTGTATCACCTGCCCCGCTAACATCGGAGATCGACCTAACATGAGCGGGGATCATCAGGTTTTTCTTTTCATGCTTGTCTTTCATACTAATAAGGACGCCCTGTTCCGACAAGGTGGTCATAACATAATCACATTTCAGTTTCTCCCTCAGCGCCTGGGCAGCGTCAATGATGGCATTGCTGTCGGTGGCATCCAGTTCTATTTTAAGCCCCTCCGACAGTTCTTTGAGGTTGGGCTTGAACAAGGTCACATTGGAAAAAGACTCAAAATTCTTTCTCTTGGGATCCACACAAGTGGGAATATTTCTTTTATGGGCTTTTTTTATGACCTCCTGTATCAGTTTCGGGGTCAAAACTCCCTTGTTATAATCCTGAAAAATGATGCAGTGAACATTCTCTGTCTCAAGTATGCGGTCAATAACCCTTGAAAGAGTAAGGTAATCGGCATGCACCAGGTCGTCATCTTCTTCCTCATCCACCCTGAGCATCTGGTAAGCGTTGCCGAAGATCCTGAATTTCGTTGTTGTGATCCTTCTCTGGCTCCTTACGATACCCGAGGCGTTCATCTTTTCCTTCTTCATCAGTTCGAGAAAGATATCACCCTTATCATCAGTACCAATCACCGAGCATAAAATGGGTTTTGCTCCCATGGCCCTGATGTTCATGGCAACGTTGGCTGCACCACCCATCCTGTGCTCCCTCTTCCTCAGAGCGACAATGGGGATAGGTGCTTCCGGCGAAATCCTCTCAACTTTACCCCAGAGGTAAGAATCCACCATAACGTCACCTATAACCATGACATTCTGTTTGTTGAACGAGTCGAAAAGTTTTTTATAATTGACTTCTTTAGCCATGATCAGGATTTAATTCTACGATCTATGCGAAGGAATAATCGGCAATGGTCTTAATGTTTTTATTTTTCTCGTCTGATGAAATATTCCCGTCGATAAGCCTGATGATACGATGCGTATGCAAAGCGATGTCCTCTTCATGGGTTACAATGATCACTGTATTCCCTTTGCGATGGATTTCTTCAAGCAATCCAAGTATTTCCAGGGATGTTTTTGAGTCGAGGTTCCCCGTAGGCTCATCAGCTAATATAATGGCAGGGTCGTTCACCAGGGCACGGGCAATAGCAACGCGCTGACGCTGCCCTCCTGAAAGCTCGTTGGGCTTATGGGTCATACGGTCGGTCAGCTTTACTTCTTCAATAACTGAGGACGCTTTTTCCAACCTTTTGGTTTTGTTATAGCCTGCATAGATCAGCGGCAGCATCACATTTTCCAAAGCAGTGGAACGAGGCAGGAGGTTAAAGGTCTGGAATACAAAACCGATCTCACGGTTACGGATTTCAGCAAGGTTGTTATCATCCATTTTGCTTACATCATGACCGTTCAGCAAATAATTTCCGCTGGTGGGAGTGTCGAGGCAGCCAAGGATGTTCATTAAGGTTGATTTGCCTGAACCCGAAGGCCCCATGATGGCAACAAATTCATTTTTTCGGATTACAAGAGAAATGGACCGCAGCGCTTCCACAACCACTGTGCCAACTTTATAGTTCTTTACGATGTTCTCAAGATGAATGATCTCTTTTTCCATGGATCAAAGATAAAAGGTTAAAACCGTAGTACAAAATCTTCTTTACTGAGTTCTTCACGAAAATATATGACACCCATATGGTAAAGGTCCACGCTGACCTTAACTTCGGGTTTTGCAATGATGAGTTTCCATGCTTCTTCCATGCCGGCCGACCAATGGATATCATCCATGATCACAATGGAACCGGCATGCAGATGCGGCAGGCATTCTTCAAAGTATTTCACGGTAGGTTCCTTACGATGGTTCCCATCGACAAACACCAGGTCAGGCTTCGGCATCAGCTGTAATGCCTCCTGCAGTTTCGCGTCAAAGCTGCCGGTGATGACACTTATATTATTTTTTCCGGCCTTTTCAATATTTAAACGGGCTATTGCCGAAGTTTCCGGGCAGCCCTCGATAGTGATTATTCTTGCTCCAGGAGCAGCTTCAGCCATGTACAACGAACTCATTCCCAGCGAAGTGCCAAGTTCAAGAATGCAGGACGGTTTGTAATGTTTCACCAGCTTATAAAGGAACTTGCCCTTGCCGGCCGAAACCAGTGAGTTGCGGGCGATTTTACTTACTTTGATCGTTACTCCGTCCTGGGGCCGACCGCTTTGTCCGGTTCCGAAATCAACCTTGTGGATGATCCTGTCATCCTTTAACAGCTCTTTCCTGATATTTTCAACAATTTCATATGCAGGGTAATGTTTATGGTTCTTCAGTACCTCCGCCCAGAACGTATAAATGAACGGGGAGTGAAGGCTGTACTTTGACTGAACCGATAAACGATGTCGGATGTAAGCTGAGACTGATTCCTTTTGCATGCAGGTATAAAAAGAATTCAGGCCATTTACACGGCCTAATTAAATAACCATATCTTTTGACGATTATTGTGCCTTTAAGTTACAGCGGGCCCCAATTTAAATCAAGGGGGAAAGTGCTTCACATTTTGCTAATTTTGCATGATCAAAACAATTATAGTGCATAAACCATCGAACAACATAGGCCGTTATTTTTCATTGGTCAAGATCCATCATACTCTTTTTTCACTGCCCTTCGCAATGATAGGCCTGTTCCTTGCCTTTAAGGAAACGGGTGGTTTAATAAGTATCCGCAGCCTCCTGCTGGTGATTCTCGCCGTTCTTTTCGCGAGGAATACAGCCATGGCATTCAACCGTTATGCCGACATCGAGATCGACAGGAAAAACCCGCGTACCTCGGGCCGTGAACTGCCAAGTCAGATTATAACCAAACCTGCAGCCCTGGCATTTATCATCATCAATGCCCTGCTTTTCATGGCCACAGCATACTTCCTGAACCCGCTTTGCTTCTTCCTGTCGCCGGTTGCCTTGCTCGTCGTGATGGGTTACAGCTATACAAAACGTTTCACTTCACTTTCGCATGTTTTCCTGGGACTTGGCCTGTCCCTGGCGCCGATCGGGGCTTATATGGCAGTAACTGCCCATTTCGCCCTGCTGCCCCTGTTGTTCTCGTTCTCCGTTTTATTCTGGGTGGCCGGTTTCGACATCATCTATGCCATGCAGGACGTGGCTTTCGACGAGGTAGAAAAGCTGCAATCCATCCCTGTATTTTTAGGCAAGAAGAATGCCCTGTTGCTTTCCATACTGTTTCACTTGATCTCAGTTGGATTCCTGGTCACGGCAGGTCTCACCGGTCCTTTCGGCAGGATCTTCTGGGTCGGCATGCTCGTGTTTACAGCCCTGATCGTTTACCAGCACCTGCTGGTCAAACCCGATGACCTTTCAAAAGTCAACCTGGCGTTCTTCACCCTGAACGGCATCGCCTCGGTGATCTATGCCTGCTTTGTCATTGCCGATCTTTTCCTCTGATTGAATTAGACTCCGGGTTTGAAGAGATATTTAATTTCTTAAAGGATTCGTAATATAGCGAGGCGGGTTCCCAGCAGCTTATGGTACTTCTCTTTCATTTCATTCGATAAGAAGCTGATATCGATCAATTCCTTCCATTTTGGTACTGCTGAGGAGAACGTTTCCAAGACTTTGTTGATACTTTTCGAAGTTAACTCACATCTTTCTTTACCAAAATAATCAACCAAAATATTGTGAGTAAGGTGTTTCTTCTTTCCTTTAAGAGGTAAAGCGATTTCATGGACCTGCGTTTTATATTCAATGGTCGAATTGACCAGATCGTAACATGGCGAGAGCTTAACCTTACCTTCTTCAGAGATGATAGAGAAATTCTTTAGGTGCATATCTTCATTGCCTGTCAGGTAATTGAAGATTGTAAGTTTAAACAGTGTTAATTTCTCAATCGATGGGAAGGTGCAGAAATCATCAATAACAGTCACAACTTTTTCCATGCTGTAATCATACTTGGTTTCCCGGCTCATGCCAGCCAACTGTGCAAAATCTTCTGTTGGGACTTTATCGTTCTGCCCTCTTCTGTCAAACCGTTTGATGAAATATGTAAGTGAATGATCCTTTGACCAGATTAAACCGTGTAATGGAACATCCAAGCCTGTTTCACTGGCAAGTCGCATTGTCAGGTCTTCATTCTGCGGCATTTCAGGATAGAGATGATGCTGGGGTTTGAGAATGTATTTCCCCCCTGTATCTACAATTTCAAATTCACCGTCTTTGATGCTCAATTTAGCACTCAACTTGGGCTGCACTCCTTGAATAGACATCTTTGAAGCACGGTTAAATGCCTCTATTCTTTGTTCTTCTGCAGTGTACTCAAACTCCTTGAGGACCTTCAATTCTGGTGATAAAAGCCTGAGCCCGGCTTCGCTGTAAAGATCATCTCCACAGGGAGTATATGTGATCGGACAAATGTTCATTCCGTAATTTCCTTAACTGTAACAGCCCCAACCATGTCCCCTCCAACAGCCATCAATTGAGAGAAGTAATCATTTTTATCAATTTTTTTAATCTTCAGCAGCCCTTCCAACTGAATTCCTTCAGGCAACAGCCCGTCAAAGAATGGTGGAAATATGTTGAACCTGAAGGACTTTTCCTTAACCGGCATGGTTCGTGAAACTTCAAGACGGTTATACTCGTCCAGGTATTCGAACAGGTATACTTTGCCTTTCTCAACTTCAGTCAGGGTTCCAGCCTCAATGCCTTGTACATATACATTAGCTCTTCTCATTTTCAGAGTTTTGTAAATTGTCCATAAAAGGACTTTTTAATAATATCCGTATGTTCAGCACTTTCAAAATCTTTCGCAGGGTGTCTAATTGTACTGATTCCTTCCCCTTCTCGATGTCGTAGATCACGGTCTTTCCAACACCTGCAAGTTCTGCCAATTGTACACGGCTTAATTTGGCAGCCTTCCTGTGTAATCTGATAACCTGCGCTAGATCCTGAGTCTGTTCCATTATTTACCTTTATGGCAGCAAAAATAAGCATTTTCCATTAAAGAACCAAACTATTAGCAATAATTTACTGCCAAAGCGGTATAACATTATCAAATAGCCCTGTTCTTCAATAAAATTACAGTAAATTACTGCTAAGGTGGTAAAAAATAGTATCTGTTTTACTATTGGTTAAGATCAGAAAAAACGAATACGCCCTTGCCGATAATCCAAGCTTATCCATCGCATTTTTCAGCAGCAGCTGCGATGCCTCATTAAGTTTGCAGAACTGCCTCATCTGCCTGGGATTCATCTGGGTATTGCAATAAACTCCTTTCGCTGCATTGAACCTGAGTTCCTGTTTTCTCCTTGCGATAACCACCCTTTCCCTGATACTGTTACTGCTCTCTGCGGATGACTGATCCCGTAAGTCACGGTATGGAACAGGAACAACCTCGAGTTGTATATCGATCCTGTCGAACAGAGGGCCGGAAATTTTATGCAGGTATTTTTGTATGTTGCCTGAATTGCATTGGAAGGGGTCTGTGGGTGATTGTAGAATCTGCAAGGGCAATCATGCGTTTGTATCTATTAATTGAAAACGGTACCACCTTCCTTTTGAAAACGATACCACTTATCGGAGTTAAACCAGTTGCTTTGCAGATGCAAAAGCAGCATAAAAACGA
>Ga0208103_1000120_pt1 | contig 42813 bp, 35 predicted proteins | sample CryBogmetaGMA75M_FD_184550 | JGI IMG/M metagenome (GOLD analysis project Ga0208103, IMG submission 184550) | Freshwater microbial communities from Crystal Bog, Wisconsin, USA - MA7.5M (SPAdes) | ecosystem: Environmental > Aquatic > Freshwater > Lake | place: Crystal Bog, Wisconsin, USA... | reverse complement strand
GTCATGTACACCAACCAGCCTTTTCTTGGCGCAACCTATAGTTGGTATATCCAGGAACAATCCCATATGTGAAGCGAGGCCAATGCCTCTGGGATGAGCAATTCCCTGGCCATCGAAAATAACGCAATCCGGAACGCTCGTGAGCTTCTCAAAGGCTTTTAATAGTGCGGGGCCTTCTCTAAAGCTCAGAAGTCCAGGGATATACGGGAAGGGAGCCCTTTCGGTAAAGGAGGACTCTTCAATGACATCCATAGTCGGGCATGCCAGCAGAACAACGGCCGCGAAAAACATGTCGTCTTGTTTGGAATAGGATATATCCGCGCCGGCGATGGTCTTGATCTCCCCGGGAGATTCTTTGTCATGAAGGATCAGTTTTCCCTTGAGTTGCTGCTGGATCTTGACGGCTTCTTTATATGTAATGTCCCAATGGTGGAGATGTTTGATCTTCATAGCGGAGGGAAAATAGCTTGTATATATAATCTAACGTGTCATTTCGAAGTGACGCAAAACATTTGCATAACTTCTCTATTTGTCATTCCGGGCTTGACCCGGAATCTAGGCGCTGTCCTTGCGCAAGCGGGGAACCATGAAATCAATACTAGATTCCCGCTTTCGCGGGAATGACATAAATGCTGGTTTTAAACAATTTCGCAAAGGTCTTGACGCAATGCGGACTATCGCAAGTCAGAACTCGATCTACTGGTACTAAGAATATGGTTTCAGTATGGCCCGCGCTTCGTCGATGTCTTTCCTTATCTGTTTGACCAACTGCTCGGAATTTTCAAATTTTACTTCATCACGTATCCTTTCGATAAAAAGAACATCCACTTTTTTCCCGTAAATATCTCCGCTGAAATCAAGCAAATAAACCTCGACAGAAAGTTCAGTATCAGAAAAGGTGGGATTGAAGCCGATATTCAAGACCCCCTGGTGGCGGTCTTTCTCCAGATGGGCAATGACGGCATAGACACCCTGGGCTGGGATTAATTCCTTTTCCGGCTTTATGTTGGCCGTGGGAATTCCGAGAATGCTGCCCCGTTTTTTCCCCGGCACGACAATACCGCTGACATTGTAAGGCCTTCCTAATACTTTCGCGGCAGTCTTTACATCGCCGTCGAGAATCAAGTGCCTCAGACGGGTGCTGCTGATGGTCTCTTCATCGAGTTTGATAGCATTAATGATGTCAACCTCAAATCCAAGTTTTTTCCCGAATTCTGCGAGAAATATTTTGTTTCCCGTCTTGCTTTTCCCGAAGCTATAGTCATGGCCGACAAATATTTTCCTGATGTGAAGTTTATCCCAGAGAATTTCACAGACGAACACCTCGGCGGTCATCTTGGAAAAATTGAGATCAAAAGGGATGAGAATTAAACCATCAACACCAATAACTTCAAGAAGCTTAATCTTCTCCTCGATTGAAGTAATTAAATAAAAAGGTCTGATATCCGGACGAAGAACTTTTTTGGGGTGCGGGTCGAAGGTGATCACCACTGCTTTTCTGTTTTCCTTGTGGGCTTCCTCTATAAGTTTCTTAAGTATCGGTACGTGGCCCAGGTGGACTCCGTCGAAATTCCCTATTGTTACGAAAGCATCCCTGAATTCACCGGGTATTTGTTCTAAACTTCTGATGACTTTCATCCGCTGGCCTTCCTTGTCCATCCTTTCTTGATTCCGCGCTAACATAGCATTAATATGGTTAATTTCAAGTCCATTTTTTCTTGACATTGGTCTGAATCTCAGTGTAGACAACCAGGGTAACGCCGCCCATTATTACAATCAGCGTGCCGAAGTGGCGGAACTGGTAGACGCGCTAGGTTCAGGGTCTAGTGGGGGGTTCTCCGTCCCGGTTCAAATCCGGGCTTCGGCACCAAAGACATATGGATAACATTAATTGGCGTCTATTAATCGTTATTTACATTCTGCTCGCAGGAGTCTGGGGCACGTTAGTTAAAGTTGCCTCAGACCGCCTGAATCCCCTCACAATATCATTTGTCGTTTCTTCGAGCGCCTGGTTGACTGTAGCGGCAGTTGCCCTGCCCAGATTGGACTTTCAAAATAAAACCGGTGTGTGGATAGCTGCGGTCTGCGGTCTCATGGGCGGATTTCTGGTCATTATCTTCTACACCGTCCTGAAGCAGGCGCCGGCAAGCGTAGTTATTCCGGTGAGCACACTATATGTCCTTGTAACTGTCGTTTTGTCATATTTATTTCTCGGTGAAGCAATAACCATCAAACAACTCACTGGTATAGTTCTCGGACTTGTCTCAATATATTTACTGACCTCATAAAGTGAGCAATATTTTACTCTTTGTATTTTAAGAAAATACCAAAATGAAAAAAATCGTCTTAATTGGAATTATGGGAGTAATGCTGTTTTCCGGCAGTTTCGTCCAACGCGCTGTCAGTTCCGAAGAGGTTGAAATTGCAAACCCGGCATCGGTATACTGCGTGCAATCCGGCTATACACTGGAAATTAGAGCCAACGCCGACGGAAGCGAATACGGCGTTTGTATTTTCCCTGACGACAACGAATGTGAAGAATGGGCTTTCTTCAGGCATGAGTGCGGCGCCGACTACAGTAACCTCCCCGATACAATCAGTAAAGGAAAAGACACGCCGCAAAAACACTGAGCCATAGAAAAAAATCCTGAAAAGATGGTAGAATGAAAGCCGGGTTCATGTTTCTCGGGAGGCCATGATGACGAAAGAGCATTTCCCCGCAACGCCGGCCATTCGTGTCCTCAAGGATGAAAGGGCAGACTTTACTCTTCGTCCTTACAAATATGAGGAAAGAGGCGGTACGGAGGTGGCCGCAAGAGAGCTCGGTGTGAATGAGAACATGGCAATCAAGACCCTGGTCATGGAGGATGATCAGAAGAGGCCCTTCGTCATCCTCATGCACGGAGACAGGGATGTTTCCACGAAAGAACTGGCCAGGATTCTGGGAGTCAAGTACATCCACCCGTGTGATCCGGGAACAGCTCAAAAACACACTGGATACATGGTCGGAGGCATTTCCCCTTTCGGCATGAGAAAAAAGCTCCCCATATACATCGAAGAGACCCTCCTCGGTTTTCAGAAAATTCTCATCAATGCCGGAAGGAAGGGTCTACTCGCGGAGATGGCGACTGAAGACCTTCTCCGCATACTGTCCCCCCAGCCGGTAAAGGTGGCAAGATAGGACATACCGCCGACAGCGCAATAACAAGCATTAGGGTACTGCAATCTTTGGCGGGACATTATTTAAGTGCCACGTTAGCCGCAGTAGAGCGGTATGATGTATGGCCCTTCTGGGACAACGGCTATGTGAGAATCGGCATGGGTTCTGACGCTATCGGCAATGGCCTTAGAGGGTGATGCGATGCTATGGACTGCGGTCAGTGAGTGTTGATCTTCTGTGAGGCCTTCACTGTAAAGATAGATGTTCGCCTTCTTCATAGCCTTAACAAGCATCTCTGACTGCCACTCGTCGATCGAGGCAGAGCGTTTCTGCAGAAGTTCTTCCAGAAAACGGTCAGGCCCCAGGCGAATCAAGTTCCTTTGCGCCTCTGCAAATTCAGGAGACCCCAGACCTCCTCGGCACTCGGAAACGATGATCAGATTTCCTCCGGGCTCAAGGATATCAATCACTCCGACCATTCCTTTCACTGTCTGGTAATAGGTGCCATCGAGAGGATGGCCCGCGGAGCTCGTGACAATGGTCTTAAATCTCCGCGGCACAGGGATTTCCATGTAGGGGCGCACGAAGGCAACGGCACCGAGATGGCTCGCTTCGATATCGCCGAAATTGACAAAGGATATCCGACGGTCTTCATCGATGACCGTGTTCACGGCAAAGGCCCTTCCCACCAGCTTCAAAATATCCAACTGCGCACTGTGAATGGGATTGCCTTCCAAAATACAGTTAGCAGCCCGGCAATGCTCTAAAATTCGCGCGGAATGGAATATCCTTATGGTGTCTTCATGAGCAACACCCGGCGCGATTATTTTCCTTCCGCCCGAATAGCCGGCCATGAAATGAGGTTCCACCAGTCCCACCACAATACGCAAATCGGCGCGCAAAAACCGGTGGTCGAGTTTTACAGGTATGTCACCCGCCAGGGACCCCAGGAACAGATGGTCTTCTTCATTGCGGGCAAAATGATTGAGAACAGAAACCGTCTCCAGCACCCAGTCGCTGCCCACAACTTCGCGGAGCTCTTCCCCCTCGTTCGGCCTGTGCAGGCCTGTGGCGACAAGCACCGTAATAGCCTGAGGCTCGATACCGGCGCGTATCAGTTCCTTCACGAGATTGGGCAAAATCGTTCCGTTCGGCACAGGACGGGTGATGTCACAGATCAGGATGCAGGCGCTCCGGCATTGCCTTGCCTCTTCGAAAAGCGATTTACATCCCACAGGATTGAGAAATGCAGACACTACGGCGCTTTCCGGATCCGGGAGGACGGGCATGGCTTTTTTGCGAATGACTGCCACATCCAGCCCATCGGGAATATCCAGCGCAAGCCCCTTTCTCCCATACCTCATGACGACGCGCATGATCGTTTCACCCCAACAGGTTATTTCTCATTACATGCCAAGGTAGGCCTGCCTGACGAGATCGGATTTCAAGAGGTCTTCACCCTTTCCTTCCAGGACAATGCGGCCGGTTTGCAGCACATAGGCGCGGTGGGATATCTGGAGGGCTTCATGAACATTCTGCTCCACCAGCAGAACTGTGACGCCGTTGCGATTGATGTCCTGCACAACGTTGAAGATTTCCGAAACCAGTTTCGGTCCCAGTCCGAGCGACGGCTCATCGAGCATCAGCAGCGATGGATGGGACATGAGACCCCGCGCGATGGCCAACTGCTGCTGTTCCCCACCGCTGAAGGTATCTGAGCGCTGTCCTTTTCTTTCCCTCAAGATGGGAAAGATATTGAAGACGCGCTCCATCATGTTCTCTGTCTCTTTCTGCGAGTCCAGGGCATAGGCCCCGAGAAGGAGATTGTCCAGAACGGAGAGGCGACCGAAGAGGCGCCGCCCTTCGGGAATCATCGAAATCCTTTTCTTCACGATCTCGTAAGGCGGCATTTTGTGAATCGGCGTGTTTTCGAAAATAATCTCCCCTTTTACAGGATGCATCAGGCCGGCAATGGTCTTCACGATGGTGGATTTTCCCGCACCGTTGGAACCTACAAGGCTGACGATCTCCCCCTTGTCGATCTGAAGAGAGACATCCTGTACAGCCAGAAGGCCTTTATACCCGACGGAAATATTATTAACAGACAACACGATATTTATCCCCTAAATAGGCCTGAATGACTTCCGGGCTGGAGCAGACGGCTTTCGGCGCTCCCTCCATGATCTTCTTCCCCGAGTTCAAGACGACAACGCGGTCCGATATCTCCATAACGGCTTCCATCACGTGTTCCACTATGACGAGGGTCATGCCCTGGCCGCGGATTTTCTTGATGAGATCGATAATCTCCCGAAGTTCAACCTGGGTGAGCCCGGCCATCGATTCATCCAACATCAGCAGCCTGGGTTGGGTCGCGAGCGCCATGGAAACCTCAAGACGCTTCTTATCGGCAATGGTCAATTCCGTACCAAGGAATGATTTTTTATCGATAAGACCGGTGAAGGCCAATATCTCAAGGGCTTTATCCGTTGCCGGTCCGATTGTGCTGAAGCGGAGCAGCGCCCCGGTCACCACGTTTTCCAGGACGGTCATGTCGCTGATGACCTGGACGACCTGGAAGGTCCGGGCGATGCCCAGTTTGCAGATTTTATCGGCGCGCATACGGTAGATGTCTCTGCCGAAGAAGGAGACCTTGCCGCTGTTCGGCTTATAAAAGCCTGTGATACAGTTGAAGAGGGTGGACTTCCCTGCCCCGTTCGGTCCAATGATGCTGACGATTTCACCTTCTTCAATGAAGAAGTCGATATCCTGATTCGCCGCCAGACCGCCGAACCATTTCGTCATCCCTTTTACATCCAAGCAGATTGCCTTGTTCATTTTATTCTATTCCCTATTCTGGAAAGGAGTCCCCATACGCCCTGAGGCTGGTAGACGGAAATGATGGTTATCAAAAAACCGTAGATCAGCATATCCACACCCGTTCCCCTGTGACCGAGCCATACGCGGGTGACCTCGGCTATCGGAATAAGCACGGCGGCCCCGATGACAGGACCCATTACAGAACCGGCGCCCCCGAGCATGGACAAAAGCACGATCTGAACGGATATCGCCAGGAGCATGACACTTTCCGGATCGATGTAAAGCACATACTGCGCATAAAAGGTGCCGGCCATGGCGCTCAGAAAGGCGCTGATCATGATCGCGATGAGACGGTAACGGACAACGTTCACGCCGAGGACCTCAGCCACATCATGGCTCTCCTTGATGGCGCGAAAATAGTAGCCCATCTTCGATGTCGCAACAAAATAGCAGACGACGAGAGCGAGAATCAGAAAGGCCAGCATGATGTAGTAGTAGGGCACCTTCGAGTTGTGGAACATGAAATTCATGAATGATTCGTCCAGCATCGGCAGAGACATCCCTTCAGCGGCATTTACCAGTGTCCAGTTATTGAAATGGACCCGCACAATTTCGGCAAAGGCAATACTCGCAATGGCGAAATAATGGCCGCGCAGATTGGAGCAGGGATAGCCAATGGCGGCGGCAACGAGCGCGGCTACCACACCTCCCGCAATCAGCCCAATCCAAGGATTCACATGGAACGTCATCAGCAGAAAGGAAGAGGTATAGGCGCCGATTCCGAAAAAGGCCGCCTGGCCGAAGGAGAACATGCCGGCATAACCGCCCATGATGTTCCAGGCCACGCCCAGCATGGCATACATGAACACGAGGATCATGATCTGCAAGGGAAATATCTGTGTCACAACCATCGGGAAGATGAGGAGCAGAGCCAGGACTGCCAGCCCGACCGTTATTTGTTTAAGGGATAGGTCCTTCATACATTACCACCCTAAGAGCCCCTGAGGCCTGATCCAGATCGTGATGAGGTAGATCATAAAAACAATGGCGTATTTATATGCCGGATCGAAGAAAAAACCGCCCAGTGTCTGCGCCAGCCCGACCAGGACGCCCGCGATGAAGGCCCCTTCTATGCTTCCGAAACCTCCCAGAGCAACGATGGAAAAAGCTATGAGTCCAAAAAGACCGCCCACCTGGGGATAGATGTAATAGTAGGTGGACAAAAATGCGCCGGCCACTCCCACGAGGGCGGCCCCTATCCCGAAGGACAGGGAGTTGATGCGTTCCGTATTGATGCCCATGAGCAACGCTGCTTCCCGGTCCATTTCCGTCGCCAGAATCGCCTTGCCGGTCTTCGACTTTCTCAGGAACAGGAAAAGGCATACCGACGTGATTATGCTCCCAATTGATGCGACTGTTTTGGGAATGCTCAAATTGAGCTCCCCGAACTCCCAGGTTCCCTGAAGGATAGTCGGGGGAATGAGACGGAAATCCGGCGTCCACAGGTAAACGGCCAAGTTGGACAGGAAGATGCTGATGCCGAAGGTGACGACCAGTTGCGCCAGCATCGGTCCTTTCATTACTTTGCTCACGATAAAGCGGTATATAAACATCCCCATCAAAAAAAGGAGAAGAAAACAGATCGGTATGGAAAAGAGGGGGTCCAGCCCATACATGGTGAATAGCCAGAAGGACGTAAACATCCCGATCATCAGGAACTCACCGTGGGCAAAATTCACGATATTCATGACTCCCCAGATGAGGGTGAGACCGATGGCGATTAAGGAATACATGAAACCGATCAATAAACCGTTGACAATCTGTTGGAGTAATTGCTCAGGCATGATTTCGTTCCTTGCAAGCGCACCGACAGGCGGGTTTAGAACGGAGACCCGCCTGTCAATGGCTAATCACAATAGGAATTATTTCTTTTTGCCTTTCCATCCGGGAAAGGGCCAGACGACATCCTTGGCGGCCGTTGCAAATGGCCAGACGGTCACGTATTGCTCGTTTTGAACCTGTACCAGTCCTCCCTGGGCGTAGATATTCTGGTGAGACTGCGGATCGAACTTGATTCCCTTCCAGGGATAAATGACCTGATTGGCGGGGATGTTCGTTTCCAGAAGCGCCTTTACAACCGCCTCGCTGTCGGTGGATTTCGCTCTATTGATCGCGTCCGCCAAAACAAAGGGAGCCATGAAACTGCGGGCTGCGTTTTCGCTCATATCTATTCCGTATTTCTTCTTGAAAAGCTGACTCACTTTTGTCACAAGGGGTTTTTTCTTGCCAAGGTCCAATGCAAAGGTCGAACGGACGATGATATTATTGCCGTCCGCTCTCACAGCCGGCAAATAACCAGGTTCGATGTAACCGGCCATGGTAAGGATGCCTTTCGGGGCAAAGCCCATTTCCTTAAAGGTCTTGGTGAAGAGGATGGCATCAGTGATATAGGAGGCGTGCATCAATACATCGGGTTTGCTCTTAATCAGATTACCCACCTCGCTTGTCACATCGGTGGCGTTCGCAGCATAGGAGATATCGGCCACGACCTTATAGCCAAATTCCTCTGCGTATTTCCTGGAATACTTGCCCACATTGGAACCGAACTCCGTATTTTCATAGAGGATGGCGACGGTCGCAACTTTCTTGCCCGTTTTTTTCTCCACATCTTTCAGAAACTGGAACCAGTCCCTCGCAAAGATTGCGTCATGGGGACTGACCCTGAAGAAGTATTTGAACCCTCTTTCCGTCAGCGTGGGCGATGAAGAATCGGAACAGACGTAAGGCACTTTCAGTCTTTCCGTAGCCTGGCTGGCGGTCTTGGTAACCGAGCTCTGATAGGCGCCAATAATGGCGACGACCTTCTCCTGAGTGACCAATCTTTCGGTCTCGGACATGCCGTTTTTCGGCTCCCCTTTAGTATCGGCGTAGACGACTTCCAGCTTAGCTCCTCCCAGATTGGGAAGGCCGCCCGTTTTCGCCATAGGCAGATCGAGTTCTTTGCCGTATTTGCCGTTGATGATATCCACAGCCAGATCAACGCCTCTCTTGCAATCCAGCCCTGTCGAGGCAATATTCCCGCTCAGAGGATAGACACCTCCGATCTTGATGACGCCCTGCGCCAGCACCGGTCCTGAAAAGACCAGAAGCAGAGACATGGATAAGCAGATTGTAATCCAACTTTTCGCCTTCATCGTGATACCTCCTTTTTTAATATGATTGTTCATGATTCTATCGATGCCGCAACGTATTCCGGATTGTGACACCTTGAAGACAAGGCGTACAAATATTAAGAGGTTAGGCGTACGGAAAGATACGCCCTATGCAACACAAGCCTCGCTTTTCTAACATAAAAGATTCAGTCGAGCAAGATGATTTGCAGGTCCATAACATTGGTGCCTGTGGGACCCGTGATAAAGAGTCCTCCTGCGGACTTGAAGAAATGATAGGAGTCGTTATTCTTCAAGTAATCGCCGGGGTTGATTCCGGCAGCTTCCGCCCTCTCAATGGTACCGCCGTCGACAATGGCGCCCGCAGCGTCTGTGGGGCCATCAGTGCCGTCCGTGCCTGCGGAAAGAAGGGTTATTCCCTTCATGCCTTTAATCTCCTGCGCAAAGGCGAGGGACAGTTCTGTGTTTCTTCCCCCCATGCCGTTTCCCCGAACAGTCACGGTTGTCTCCCCGCCCGAGATGAGACAGATCTTTCCCTGAGACCCTCCGGCCAATCCCCGACGCGCTTCGATTGCTTTGCGGGCAAGCCAGGTGGCGGCGTCTCTCGCCTCACCCTGCAACTCCGCGGAGATGACTGCTGCCTGATACCCCTGGCCTTCGGCTTCTCTTTTCGCCGTTTCAACCGCTTTTTTGTTGCTTCCGACGATGATGTTTTGCACCCATGCAAAAACAGGATTGCCTTCTTTCGGCGTCTCAGCGATTTCCCCTGTGGCGCCGCGGATCAAGATGAGGCGGGCATTTTCAGAAATCTTATTTCCCAGGTCATAGCGTTTGATGACCTTCAGGGCGTCCTGGAAAGTCGTCTGATCGGGCGATGTAGGACCGGAGGCGATCACATCCAGCGGGTCGCCGATGACATCCGAAAGAATCAAAGAAAGAACTCTCGCCGGATAGGCGATTTCGGCGAGCCTCCCTCCCTTGATGCGCGAGAGATGTTTCCTTACGGTATTCAGTTCCTGGATATTGGCGCCGGCCTTAAGCAGCAACTGCGTGATCTGCTGCTTTTCGGCTAAAGAAATATCCTTGTGCGGGGCAACCAGCAAGGCAGAGCCTCCGCCGGAAATCAGACAAACGACGAGTGTCGCGCTGTCCGCTTTTTCGAGAAGGCCGATGACTCTTTCCGTCGCCAGGACACCCTGAATGTCCGGAACGGGATGGGCCGCCTCGAATACCTCGATCTTATGTGAGACTCCTGCTTCCGGCACATGGCCATACTTGGTAATCATGATGCCTTTCGTCAGAAGATCATCCGCGAAATCAGATACGGCCTTTGTCATCGGATAGGCCGCCTTGCCGAAACTGATGAGGTATAGTTTTCCGTAGTTTCCCTCGCGATAGATGGAGCGGATATGATCGATACGCTCTTTGATGAGCCAATAGGGATCAATCGCCTTCAATACTGCATGAAAGATGTCCGCGGCTTTTCTTTGACTGAGATCATTTTTCATAGACATGAAACCCTTTGAGGAACTTTGACAGAAAATGATTCTATGAGGCAGACATAGTGTACCACTTCATAAATACGCATACGCAACTGTCATTTCGAGCCCTTCGATTTACTGAGGGTAAACTCTGCGAGAAATCTTAATGAAGTGTCGTATCAGAAGATATCTCCCTTCGGTCGATATGACATCGAACATATGAAATGATGCACTATGCTACTTCTACGACAACCAGTACACTTCGTCAATTTGTTTTTTATTTGATGATTTTTTTGCCAAATTGATTATAATAGCATCAGCCTGGATGTGCCCTGTGAAGCGGCCACGGGCAGGAAAAACAGTCATAGCTTGAATAAGCTTCATGAGAAAAGAGAGACAGACGATGAAATTCATGGGCTACCGCCGTACCGACGGAACCGTAGGCATCAGGAATCATGTGATCATCATTCCATCCGTAGTTTGTGCAAACCGCGTGGCCAGGGGAATATCCCAGCTTGTAACAGGCACTACCTGGGTCGAGCATCAGCACGGATGTACGCAGTTGGGGGCCGATGCAGCGTTAACCAGACGGGTTCTCGTTGCCCACGGGACACATCCCAACGTTTACGGCGTTGTGGTAGTCGGCCTTGGTTGTGAAACTTTACGAGCCCAGGACATAGCTGCGGAAATAAAAAAGACATGCCCGGATAAACCGGTCCATCTTGTGATCATCCAAGATGAGGGTGGGTCTGTTAAGGCGATAGCGGCAGGGGCGAGTGCCGCACGCGAAATGGTCGGCGGCGCCTCTTCCATGGAACGCACACCGAGCGACGTGGCCGAGCTCATCCTCGGAACCGAGTGCGGGGGATCAGATGCCTGCTCCGGCATATCAGCCAACCCGGCACTGGGTGTCGCCTGCGATCTCTTAATCGACGCCGGTGGAAGTGTCATCCTCGCGGAGACGACAGAACTTATCGGCGCCGAGCATCTCATCGCCGCCCGGGCCGTGAGTGAGCAGGTTGCAGCCCGCTGTTATGATGTAATAAGAAGATGTGAGGATTCGGCAAAGGCCATGGGAGTGGACATGCGGGGCGGACAGCCCACGCCGGGAAATATTGAAGGCGGCTTGTCATCGATCGAAGAAAAATCCCTCGGCTGTATCTACAAGGCGGGTACGAAACCCCTCCAGGATGTCATAGACTATGCCATGCCCGTTACGAAAAAAGGGCTTATCTGGATGGATACGCCGGGACAGGATATCGAACAGCTCACGGGGATGGTCGCCGGCGGCTGCCAAATCGTTGTCTTTACGACAGGGCGCGGCACCTGTTGCGGCTCGCCGATTGCGCCGGCTATCAAAGTGGCGACGAATACGGCGATTTTTGAAAAGATGAAAGACAATATGGACATGAACGCCGGCACCATCATCACCGGCCACGAATCGATTCCACAAGTAGGTAAACGGATTCTTGCGGAAATTGTGCAGGTCGCCTCGGGTAAGCTGGTCAGGGCCGAGAGCCTGGGCTTCAATGATTTTGCCATCAAGCGTATCGGACCGTCGATGTAAATAGGAAAACAGTAAATATGTTCCGGGAGGGTTTAGCAAATCAACATTGAAGAAAACTATTGAAGGTGTTAAATCATGGTGACAAAAAAAGCGATTGTGATGGAAGGAATCGACAATGTGGCGATCGTCGTGGAACCCATCGAAGCCCCTGCAGAGATAGTCGTGGAAGCGGCAAGCGACAAGATTGTTGTGCATATTACAGACAACATCCCCTTCGGTCACAAATTCGCCATTCGAGATATTCCGGAGGGCAGCCTCATTCTTAAATACGGTGAGCCTATCGGCGTAGCCCGCATAGACATTAAGGCAGGACAGCACGTACATGTTCACAACCTGGAGAGCAAGCGGGGACGTGGTGATCAGTAAACTAATGTATACAAAACAACAAAGGAGCGAGCGATGAAGAAAATCGGCTGGATCGGCACAGGCGTCATGGGGAAATCCATGTGTGTACATATTCTGAAAAATGGCTATGCGCTCTCCGTGTATAATAGGACAAGAGAAAAGACCGGAGAACTGTGCAAAGAGGGCGCCAATTGGCTCGCCACCCCCGGCGATGTGGCGGCAGCAAGCGATGTAACATTCACCATGGTCGGCGAACCTGCGGATGTGGAGCAGGTGATCCTGGGAAAGGGAGGGGTGCTGGAGCGGAGCCGTCCGGGATCGGTTATTGTGGATATGACAACGTCCGAGCCGTCCCTGGCCCGCCGGATTTATGAAGAGGCGAAGGGCAAATCTGTCGCGTCTCTCGATGCCCCTGTCTCCGGCGGTGATGTCGGGGCGCGGGAGGGCACGTTGGCGATCATGGCAGGCGGGGATGAAGAAGCCTTCAAACGGGTGCTCCCTGTCTTTGAACTGATGGGCAAAAATATCGCTTACATGGGCGGACCGGGCATGGGACAGCACACCAAGATGAGCAACCAGATCGTTATTGCCGCCGCCATGGTCGGTGTCGTGGAATCGCTTCTCTATGCCCGCAGGGCCGGATTGGATCTCGACGCTGTCATCGACATCATCGGCAAAGGTGCGGCCTCTTCCTGGTGCCTCAACCAGCTCGGGCGGAGAATAGTGAAGGGCGACTTCGCCCCCGGCTTTTACATCCGTCATTTTGTGAAGGATATGGGTATCGCCCTGCTGGAGGCGCGAAGGATGAAGCTCTCTCTTCCCGGCCTGGCCCTGGCAAACCAATTCTACACCGCCGCTATGGCTGAGGGGTTGGAGACGGAAGGCACGCAGGCCCTTTACAAGGTGCTTGACAGATTGAACCGTCCCTGACAGCTTAAGCTCGGTTATCGGCGTTAACGGTCCTGGTGTTTCATACTATGCTTCGGCCGCTTGCTTATCAGCATTTCTAATTCTTAAAGGGTTGCCTTTTTCACAAAGTAACCCTTGCACTTTTTCATTGACATAATGACTGTGGTATGTTCCTTTTTGAAATATCCGCCGGTAATAAATCCACGGATGTTGAATAGGGGACAAAAGTTGGGCCACTGTATTAATGAGTTTTTGGGAGATAGGCATAAGAGTTTATTCACTCATATGTTCATTTGTTGCCAATGTTATAAGTATATAAAGGGGTCTTGAAAATGCATAGCGAAAACTTGAAAAATGGAAAGTCCAAATTACTGCGGATGCTTTTGTTTTTGTTGATTGTTCTTTGTGCCTTCGCAATTTCAAAGGAGGCGCTCGCCCATCCCGGTGTCCTCGACGTTGGTGTAAGCACAAACCAAAGCACGTGGGTATTCACTCAACCGCTCCAGTCCACAAATGTTAAGTTTTGGATGCGCGTCCAGAGACAGGGAAATCTGAGCCGGTTTGGCACCTTCGATTACTATTTCAAAGTCCAGGTACTCCGCCCGGATGGAACGGATGTATGGAATACCCGGTATGGATTCGATGAGCAGGGATATTCGGAACAGGAATTCAGCTTACCTGCCCTCTTTTACGAGCGGAGCGCCAACAGATCAAACCTTTCCTTTGGCACATGGAAAATCAGAATTGCACTTGAAGAAAAAGATTCACGCAATGAAGTGTCGGCGAAAGAATATTCCTTCAACTTCGTTGATGGCAAGAACGCCTCAAATCAGCCGCCATCTGCACAGGCAGGCAAATCAGGCGACCCCTTCCCTGCTCCCCCATTCAAATATCAGCGCTGGGATTTGAAGGGCTGGGGCGTGGGAATATACGATGAAGTAGTAACTGGTCCGGATTCTTACGACAAGCAAATCAAAGTGCGTGAATCGAGAAAAACCTTTTCCGTAAAAGAAGCAATGAATGCATGGAATCAGGGACACGTATTCGGCGCATGGCTCACAGGGCCCATCGTCTCAACGTATCGCAACAGTAATAATAATCCACTCTACCTGTTCGGCTATATCCTTTATCGTCCAAATGGCGATGCCGACGGGAAGAACCCTCAATACCGGCAAAATTCATACTGCAATAACCCGGGCACTGTCGCTTTTGCGTTCGATCTCAGGCAGCCTGGCAACTACCGCATCGAGTATTTTATCCGTGAACGTGACAAGAATTATTGGGAGGAGGCATCGTGGGTTTCCATTGGCAGCATCTCCTTTACGCTCACAGAATAAAGCCGGGCCGCGTCTATTATAGCGATGATTTTCGCCTGAGAATCAGCCTGATACCTTCGCGAGCATACAACAATATGCAGGGTACTAGCGTCGATGCCCTCTCTTCTTTATGTTGCTTCCTGAAGTAAATATCAGGCAATTTTGACTTGCATACTTTCTTTTAAACGGTAATCCTCGACTGTGTGAAATATGTTAAATTTCCGTCATTTTGTCCTTGATTTTCATTCAATTGTCCTCTATCTTGCCTTCGATAGGATGCTCCTTCCTGTTAATAAAAAAGTATTCTTAAAATCCCTCGGGGCACCTATAACCCTCAAACGATATTAGTTTCTAACTATCTCGCAGATTCGTTTCTTTATTGCTTCATATATAGATAGGCATTCCTTCAGACGTGTAACGGGACAGACCTCTTGATGGAGGATCGCTATGAATTGCCCGAAATGCCAGTTTGAAAACAGAGAAGGAAAGAAATTCTGCGGTAGATGCGGGACTAAGATGGAGAGCATCTGCCCCAGTTGCCAATCTGCCAATCCCCCAGACTTCCAGTTCTGTGATGACTGCGGTCATCGGTTAGAAGCGGAGCCTTCCCTCAAAGCACAATCCCTCACCCTAACAGACAGTGCCCGGAAGCATGTGACGGTTTTGTTCTCCGACATGTCGGGTTACACTGCCATGACAGAGAAGCTCGACCCCGAAGAGGTCAAGGAAGTCATGGGGAATATCTTCGGGGAAATCTCGAAGGTAGTTACCAAGTACGGAGGCTTCATTGAGAAATTCATCGGTGATGCTGTCATGGCTCTATTCGGTGTTCCCATCGCCCATGAAGATGATCCGGTACGGGCGATCAAAGCCTCCAGAGAGATTCACGATGTTGTTTCTTCTCTCAGCTCCCAGTTTGAAAAGAGAATCGGAAAAGCTCTCTGCATGCACACGGGCATTTGCACGGGTCTTGTGGTCACGGGAGAAGTTAATCTTGAAAAGGGAACACATGGAGTGCTGGGAGATACGATCAATACTGCCGCGAGGCTTTCTGGACTTGCGAAACCCGGTGAGGTTGTTATCAGTCCCGATACACATCAACAGGCTGAGGGATACTTTAACTTTGAGACTTTAGAGCCAACAACCGTCAAGGGCAAGGCGGAACCCATCCGGCCTTACAAAGTTCTCTCTGCCAAAGACGATCCCACCAAGACCCATCGGCTCTCCGGTATGAGAGCAGATCTCATTGGTCGTAAAGTGGAGATGGCACAGTTGCAGGAGGCCGTCACTAATCTCAAACAGGGCAAGGGTTCCATCTTCTCCATCGTAGGTGATGCGGGGACAGGGAAGAGCAGGCTCATTGAGGAATTCAAGAACACCCTTGATCTCAATACCGTCCAATGGCGGGAAGGCCATGCTTACGCTTACTCTCAGAACGTTCCCTACTTTCCACTTATCGATCTCCTAAGTAGAGCCTGGCAAATCACAGAAGGGGACAATCCGGAGCAGGTCAGAAAGAAGGTAGAGACAGGGGCGGGATTTCTTATTAGTGATAGAAGCGATCTCATCCCTTATCTGGGAAGCCTCTACTCCATAAAATATCCAGAGATAGAGAACGTCAGCCCGGAGTATTGGAAAGCGAAACTCCATGAGGCTGTCCAGATGATTCTCTCAGCACTTACCCGGAGATCCCCCACGGTCATCTGCATCGAGGACCTCCACTGGGCAGACCCTTCGTCTGTAGAGCTGTTGAGGAACATCCTCTCGGATTTTCGATATCCAGCCGTCTTTCTCTGCATCTACCGTCCAACGTTCAATCTCTTCACCAGCCACCAGGCGGGAACAATAAAATCCTATCAGGAAATCAGGCTCCATGATCTCTCTCCCACCGATGCCCAAAGCATGGTGGAATCGCTCCTTAAAACAGACTCAGCGCCTGGAGAACTGAAGAAGTTCATCAGAGACAGAGTGGAAGGCAATCCCTTCTATCTGGAAGAAGTGGTCAACTCTCTCTTGGAAACATCAATACTTGTCGGAGAAGATGGCCAATGGAAATTAACGAAACCGCTTATAGAAGCAAATATCCCTTCTACGGTTCAGGGGGTCATCAGTGCAAGACTTGACAGACTGGAAACAGAAACCAAAAAGATTCTGCAGGAAGCCTCTGTCATTGGCAGGGCCTTTCTCTATGAGATACTCAAGCGCATCACGGAGCTTAAAGAGAACATCGACAGAAGCCTGATGGGTCTGGAGAGGCTGGACCTCATCAGGACAAGATCTCTCCAGCCTGATCTGGAATATATTTTCAAGCATGCCCTGACTCAGGAGGTCGTCTACAATGGCCTCCTCAAGAAGGAACGCCAGAACATCCATGAAAAGATCGCTCAGGTCATGGAGGAACTCTTTCAGGATCGGCTTACGGAGTTCTACGAAGCTCTCGCCTATCACTTCAAGCAGGGTCACTCTATTATCAGAGCTGTTGATTACCTCATGAAGGCGGGTAAAAAGAGTTACAGCAGATTTGCTATTGAGGAAGCGAATCAATTCTACAAGGAGGCTTTTGATCTTCTTAACGACGTGTGTGACAAAACTGAGGATGAAAACAATCTTCTCATCGATCTCCTCATCGATTGGTCCAATGTTTTTAATGCACTTGCCGATTATGCTAGTCTTGCGGAATTGTTGAAACAACATGTGAATCTGGCCGAATCTCTCGGTGGCAGAGAAAGACGCGGGATGTTCTATGCCTGGTTGGGCTGGGCACTGAACCGAAGGGAATACCTCAAAGATGCTTACCAATACTCTAAAAATGCTCTCAGACTCGGTGAAGAGGCAGGCAGTGAAAGAGTTATCGGTTATGCATCTGCTTTCCTCTCATTTAGCTGTTCGGATCTTGGCCTTTTAGAGGAAGCAATTAGCTTTGGAAAGAGGGCTTGTGGAATCGCTGTGCTTCTCGACTCCGATAAAGATCTGTTCCGCTTTGCATATGGTGCAAGTGGTTACGCCTACTTTTTCAATGGCTACGGCAAGAAGACTATTGAATGTGCGAGAGTTCTTTTGGACTATGGGCAAACCCGTTTCGACCTTCGATGTCAGGCTCAAGGATTTTTCTTTCTCGGAATCGGTTATGGAGCAACAGGCGACCATCTATCGGCTATTGATTACTTTAAGAGGGCAGTTCAAACAGCACCCGATCCAGTGTATGCCTTTCATCCTAAATTCGCCCTCGGCTATAGCTACGTTTCCATTGGTGAACATGAGAGCGCTCAAGCAGTACTAACGGAAATAATGGTATCCGACAAAAAATTAGGTATTGAAACGCTGGGTACTATGGCAAAGGGATTTTACGGAATTACCTTGATTACTGAGGGGAATCTGAGCGAAGGAATTAGCACGACTGAGGATGTTATGAAGGAATGTTTCGAAAAGGCAAGCAGGTATCGCTATGCTTTATTGAATGACACACTAGGGAAAGTCTACCTTAAGATGCTCCAGGGTGGAGGGCAGAAGGGCTTTGCATTCATTGCAAAGAATATTGGGTTTCTCTTGAAGACACTCCCATTCGCAGGACAAAAAGCGGAGGAACATTTTCAAAAAGCAATTGAGACCGCAACAGAGATCGGTGCCCGATGTGTTCTTGCTCAGGCATGTTTAGATATGGGCCAGTTACGACTGACGAAGGGGCGTAATGATGAAGCCCGTAAATACATCACCGATGCCGTCCAGCTCTTCGAGGAATGTGAGGCCGATGTGTTTCTGAAACAGGCAAAGGAAGCACTGGCTGCTCTCGGATAGATTCATCAAGATATACAATCTTTCAACCCGTAGTCGTCAGTTATCTTCAGCCATCGCTTCCGTGGACTTATCGGTGAAATAGACTTTATATGAAAAAGTTATTTGAGGAGCATCAATAACCCCAGAAGCCCCATAAGGACAAACAGCATACTCCTGTATGTTTCTTCCCTGATTCGTCCATAGAGGAATGATCCAACCCAGGTCCCAAAGAGCAGGAGGGGAAGAGCTGCAAGAAAGTACCACAGAACCATGCCCGTAACGAGCCCGCCGATAGCCTGGAAGATAACTACCACAACGCCGGAGATGACGAAAAATCCCTGAAGGGTAACCTTGATCTGATCCTTGTTCCAGGGCTGAAGTGACGTGTAGATGATAACGGGTGGACCGGAGGCGCTGATGGCGCCGCCCAGGCATCCCGCTGCGAAGCCGAAGAGATACGCCCATACGGGCGCCGTGAACCGGGCAGCAGGCTTCAGCAGGAGACTGTACAGGGCATAGGCGATAAGGACAGCGCCGACTGTCCACTGAATTAATTGTGTCTCCGTCCGAGTAAGAAACCACACCCCCACCGGGGCGCCCGGGATAGATCCCAGACAGAGGGGATATATCTTTTTCCAATCCCAGTGTTGTCTAAGTTGCACCAGAAGGAATATGGTCAGGGCCACTCCAAAGAGTGCTACCACCGGAATGGCGGTCTTCACTTCCAAAAAGAGCGCCAAGAGCGGCAGGGACAAAAGTACCGAGCCAAACCCTGAAAGTCCCTGAACGAATCCGGCGCAAAAGGCGACAATGCCGAGGAAGAGATAAATTTCCATAATTACAAAATCAGAATTGCCTATTCATAATATAAGAGCTTTGCACAATCCAAACGGTCATTGCGAGCGAAGCGAAGCAATCTCATAATCCAATAATATTTAATGAGATCGCCACGTCGTTTCCCTCCTCGCGATGACCCGTGGATAATTATGCAAAGGTTTAAATATAAGAAACATCCTCTTTGAGGGCCTTCATCGAAAAGTGCGGCAAATATATCCACTGATTCTTCTGAATGCAAGCTTTCTCCCGTCCGTCTCATCTTTCATCATCAGCAATAATCAAAACCATAGAACTCTCATTTGGAATGTGGTAAAAACCTTGCAGCAAGTGATTTTGTTCTTTAATCTTTGCAGGAGTTTTATTTCAGCCGAGAAGGAATTTTTTCATTCAGATAAAATCATGGAGAAAAAGAAATGAAGTCCCATGCAGACCATGGCCGAAAGGCTGTCCTCATTGACGGATGCCGTATCCCCTTCCTCCGGGCCGGGACAGGCTACAGAGACCTTATGTCCTACGACTTGGGAAGGCTCGCCATCGCGGCCCTTGTTAAACGAACCCAGATCGACCCTGAAAAAATCAATCGCGTCATTATGGGAGCGGTAATTTCCAATCTCGCAACGACCAACGTCGCCCGCGAGGCCGCCCTCGGCGCTGGTCTTCCCGTAAGCATTCCCGCCTTTACCGTTACCATGGCCTGTATATCCGCCAATCTGGCTATAACAACCGGTGTAGATATGATTCAAACCGGCCAGGCCGACATAGTGATCGCCGGGGGAACGGAAAGCACGTCCGATATTCCCATCTGTTACCGGAAGCCCATCAGAAAAAAACTCATGGAGGCCCAGAAATACAAGGGGCTCAAGGATTATCTGGAATTTCCAAAAGGCCTCGGCCTTAGAGACCTGCTCCCGGAAATCCCCGCCATTGCCGAATTTTCTACGGGGCGAACGATGGGAGAAGATTGTGACCGCCTTGCCGCGCGCCTTCATGTCAGCAGGGAAGAGCAGGATCGTTATGCCGTTCGTTCCCATCTGGCGGCTGCACGGGCGACGGCCGAAGGCGCCTTGAGTAGCGAAATAGAAACTGTCATGGTGCCCCCTGACTTTAAACCTATAGATAAAGACAACGGCTTCCGCGGTGACACCTCTTTGGAAAAGATGGGCAGCCTGAAACCGGCCTTCGTAAAAAAATACGGGACAGTAACGGCTGGAAATGCCTCTTTTCTTACCGATGGAGCTGCCGCTTGCCTCCTCATGGCCGAGGAAGTCGCCGCATCGCTCGGCTATACGCCCAAGGCGTGGGTACGCGCCTATGCCTACACGGCCCAGGATCCCTCTGAGGAACTTCTCTTGGGACCCGCCTATGCAACGCCGAAGGCCCTCGAAATGGCCGGGCTCGGACTTCAGGATATGGACGTCTTTGAATTTCATGAGGCTTTCGCCGGACAGATCCTGGCCAACTTGAAATGTCTTGCATCAGACGAATTTGCCCGGGAAAAACTCGGCCGATCCGAAAGAGTCGGGGACGTCCCTCTGGAAAAATTCAACACCCTCGGCGGTTCACTTTCCCTGGGGCACCCCTTCGGGGCTACGGGAGCCAGACTCGTCACAACGGCAGCCAATCGCCTTATTCGAGAAGACGGGACATTCGCCCTTGTCGCCTCCTGCGCCGCAGGAGCCACGGGTAACGCAATTATCCTGGAACGAAAGAAATAAAATATACGGAGACCGTAATGTCTTACGCAGAGATCGAGAAAGAAAACGGCGTGGCAGTCATCTGGATGGATCAGCCGGGTGAGAAGGTCAATAAGATCTCCATCGACCTCGTGGATAAATTCAAGACAATGCTTGACAGCCTCGAAGACGACAAAACTGTCAGAGCGATCGTCCTGATCAGCCGTAAACCGGATAACTTTATCGCGGGTGCGGACATCGAAAAATTCAAGACCATGACAAGTCCCGCGGAAGCGGAGATGCTGAGCCGCCAGGGACACGTGCTTCTAAACCGGATGGCGGCTTTCCCAAAACCCATTGTGGCTGCAATCCATGGCGCAACCCTGGGGGCTGGTCTTGAGGTGGCCCTCGCCTGCCATTACCGCATTGCCAGTGATGATCCCAAGACGGTTCTCGCTCTGCCGGAAGTGAAGTTGGGGCTTCTCCCGGGAGGCGGCGGCACCCAGCGGCTTCCCCGCCTCGTCGGATTGCAAGTAGCCCTGGACATGATGCTCACAGGGAAAAATATCTATCCCCGGCAGGCGAAGAAAATGGGGCTCGTCGATGATCTCATCCATCCTTACGGACTTCTCCAGGCGGCGAAAAAGGCTGCCCTCAATCTGGCCGATCAACCTCTCACGCGCAAAAAAAGGCAGCCCCTTCTGGCGGAACTATTGGAAAGCACCTCCCTCACCCGCAGCATCGTCTACAAGAAGGCAACAGAACTGGTGCAGAAGCAGACTTGGGGAAATTATCCGGCGCCCTTCAAGATCATTGAGTGTGTAAAAGCGGGAATGGAAAAAGGCCCCGCAGCAGGCGTGGAGGCGGAAACAAAAAAATTCGGTGAGCTGGTTGTGAGCCCCCAGTCCCGTGAGCTGATACAGATATTCCTCAGCATGACGGCTATGAAAAAAAATCCTCTCAAGGATAAGGTACGTCCTGTCAAGAAGATCGGTATTCTGGGAGCGGGACTCATGGGAGCAGGGATCGCCAATGTCAGCTCCACAAACGGCATGGAGGTTCTTCTCAAGGACGTCAGTTATGATGCCGTGGGACAGGGAGAAAAAGCGATCTGGCAGGATCTGGACGGAAAGGTGAAAAAGAAGGCACTGTCGCCATTTCAGCGGGACGTGACCTTCAGCCTGATTACGGGGACCACGGACTACCGGGGTTTCGAAAAGGCGGACTTGATTATTGAGGCCGTATTCGAGGACTTGGAACTAAAGAGAAAAATCCTCGCGGAGACGGAGGCCTATATGCGGGAGGATGCCATCTTTGCCAGCAATACTTCATCCCTTCCCATCGGGGGCATCGCTGCGAAAGCAAGACGCCCTGAACAGGTCATCGGGATGCATTACTTTTCACCCGTTCCCAAAATGCCGCTTCTCGAAATCATCGTGACCGAAAAAACTGCGGACTGGGTAAAGGCAACAGCGCTCGATGTCGGCATCAGGCAGGGCAAGACAGTCATCATCGTCAACGATGGCCCCGGCTTTTATACAACCCGTATCCTCGCGCCCCTTTTGAACGAGGCCTTAGAAATTCTTGCTGAAGGCGGGGATATAAAAGAAATCGATAGAGCCATGCGTCAATTCGGCTATCCCGTGGGACCCATTGCCCTTCTGGATGAGGTTGGGATTGATGTGGGAGCCCATGTATCAAAGGTCCTGGGCCCGCTTTTCGCTGCGAGGGGAGCTCAACCGAATACTGCTATGGAACGGCTCTTCCAGGCCGGTTACAAGGGCCGGAAAAACAACCACGGCTTCTATCTCTACGGCAATAGATCAGGGAAAGATAAGAAGATCGTTAACGAAGAGATCTATGCCTTCTTCGGTGGAACTAAGCGAAGAAAGTTTGATATTCCGGAGATCCATAACCGGTTGTCCCTTGCCATGATAAACGAGGCAGCCCTCTGCCTCCAGGAGGGCATCCTGCAATCACCGCGGGACGGCGATATCGGCGCCGTTTTCGGTCTGGGCTTTCCTCCCTTTCTCGGGGGACCTTTCCGCCACATAGACAGCATGGGACTCCCTAAAATTATTTCCCTTATGGAGGAACTGGAAAAGCAGCACGGACCGCGATTCACACCTGCCCCGATCCTCCGTGAACGCGACGCGAAGAATCAGAGGTTTTATACGTAAGGCGTACCTTCAGGTGCGCTATTTCTGCAGGACTGAAGTCCCGCACTACATAAAGATATGAGAATCGTAGTGCAGACCTTTAGGTCTGCTACGTCCTGTCGCTCCCGCGGAGGCGGGAGTCCAGTTCTTTTAATCATGGATTCCCACTTTCGTGGGAATGACATAGAATCGGCGGGACTGAAGTCCCGCAATACATAGAAAATATGAAAGGTCTTATGGCATTCAAAAATTTTAATCAGGTTCTTCTTAATACTTTTTCCCGGTATGCAGAGAACCCCGCGCTCATGTTCAAATCCGGGGGAAGCTATCGGACGATGTCCTATGGTGAGTTCGGGGATATCTGTTTCCGCGTCGCTTCCGCTTTAATGAAGAGGGGTCTCCGGGCCGGCGACCGGATAGCCATCTTTTCGCAAAACCGCATGGAATGGGCCGAGGCCGATGCGGGCGCCCTTTTAGCAGGCGCGTTCAACTCTGCTATCTACGCCTCCTCGCTCCCCGATGAAGCTGCCTTTATTATACAAGACCTGGAAGCCTCATTCCTCTTCGTCGAGAATGACATGCAGCTCCAAAAAATCCTTGCTGTCAGGGCAGATATCCCGAGTGTCAAAGGTGTCTTCGTTTTCTCCGAACCGTTTACAGCGAGTGATTCCTCCTGGGTCTTTCCCTTTTCGGTTCTCTTGCAGGAGGAACCATCACCTGAGGCGGTTACGAAAATCCATGGCCTCGCCGAACATATCAGCGGCGAAGACATCATGTGCATCATCTATACAAGCGGAACAACCGGAAACCCGAAGGGTGTTGTCCTCACACACAATAATTACATCAAGACAATAGAAATAACCATTGAGTATTTACAGGATACTAGCAAACTGAAACGCAACATAAGTTTTCTTCCCCTTGCCCATGCTTTTGAGCGTTTTGCCGGTTATTACCTGCTTCTCTATATGGGAAGCTGTATCGCCTATGCTGAAAGTCTCGATAAACTCATCGAAAATTTCCGGGAGGTTAAGCCCAATTTCTTCGTTGCCGTTCCCCGTGTTTTTGAAAAGATTCATGCCAAGATCACCCATGGCGTCCGATCAGCCTCTCCTGTCAGAAAGGCAATTTTCTTCTGGGCTCTGGATATAGGAAAAAAAGCGGGACGCTATAAAATGCTCGGCCATCCTCTCCCGTGGTTTCTTATAATTTGCCATCGTCTGGCCGATGCCCTCCTCTTCAAAAAAGTAAAGGGCGCCTTTGGCGGCCTGTTGGAATTCTGCTGCTCCGGTGGAGCGCCCCTCAGCAAAGAGGTGGCAGAGTTCTTCGATGCCATGGATATTCTGATCCTGGAAGCATGGGGCGCCACGGAAGCTACAGCTCCCTCTACGGGTAATAGTCCCTATGACTACCGCTTGGGCACCGTGGGAAGAGCCCTTCCCGGCGTTGAAGTGCGTGTTGCCGTGGACGGTGAGTTGGAAGTGAAAGGCCCCAATATCTTCAAGGAATACTGGCGTAACCCGGAGGAGACAAAAGCTACATTCACTCCAGACGGATTTTACCGGACAGGCGATATCGGGGAAATTAATGAGGAAGGCCGGATATTCATTACGGATCGGAAAAAGCAGCTTATTATTACCTCAAGCGGCAAGAATATCGCACCGGCTCACATCGAAAACCTGCTTCTCAGCGGCAGGCATATCGAGATGGCCTATGTCCACGGAGACCGCCGTAACTACCTGACCGCGCTCCTGGTACTGGATCAGAATGCCGTGCAGGCGACGGCCGAATATAAAGGATTCAAAAACCTTTCCTGGCCGGAATTGATTAAGCATTCCCTGGTCGTCGAAAAAATTCAAAAAGAGGTGGACGTGGCGAACGAACAGCTTCCCCGATATATGCAGATCAAGTATTACCGCGTACTCCCGGCGCCTTTCTCCATCGAAGGCGGTGAAATGACCCCAACCATGAAACTGAAAAAAAGGGTCGTTGAAGAAAAATATAAAGACCTTCTTGATAGCATGTATAAAGAAGGCTAAAAGCGCACGGGTTCAGAATGACACCTCTCTGGATTCCCGCTTTCGCGGGAATGACAAGGGAAGGCGGGAATGACGCAGCGCCAATATCTTCAAAGGTCTAGACAGGAATAAACAAAGGGAGTGTTTATGAAATCGCTGTATTTCACCGCGGAACACGAAATATTCAGGCGTACGGTGCGGCAATTCGTTGAAAAGGAGGTCACCCCGAACGCAGAGGAATGGGAGAGGAATAAACGTATTCCACAGGCGATCTGGAACAGGATGGGGGATCTGGGATTCTTCGGCATCAATTACCCTGAAAAGTATGGCGGAACGGGGGCAGACTTTTTTTACTCCGTCGTCCTGCTCGAAGAACTGCCTCGCTCCACCATGGGAGGATTTGCTGCCGCTGTAAGCGTCCATGCCTATATGGCGGCGGAATATATATATCGCTTCGGAAGCGAAGCGCTGAAACAGAATTATCTGATCCCTACCATCACAGGAAAAAAGATCGGAGCCCTGGCCATCACGGAACCGAACACGGGCTCCGATGTGGCGGCCATCCGCACCAGGGCCGTGAGACAAGGTGAATATTACGTCATCAACGGGTCAAAGACGTTTATCACCAACGGTGTCTTCGGAGATTTCGTCTTGGTGGCAACCAAGACAGCTGCTGAAGCCGGTGCGGGCGGAATCAGCCTGATACTCGTGGATCGCGACACACCGGGATTTTCCGCAAGACAACTGCACAAGATGGGCTGGCATTGTTCCGATACGGGGGAGCTTACCTTCGAGGACGTCCGCGTACCCGTCACAAACCTGATAGGCGAAGAAAACAGGGCATTCTATTACATCATGGAGTGCTTTCAGTTAGAGCGCCTCGTCAGCGCCATCGGCTCCATCAGCGGCGCATTTCTCGGGCTGGAATCTACCCTGGCATATATCAAAGAGAGACAGGCCTTCAACCGGCCCCTGGCGAAGTTCCAGGTTATCCGGCATACGCTGGCGGACTTGCAGACGGAGCTGGAAGCGGCCCGTCAGCTCACGTATTACACGGCATGGCTTCACAGTCAGGGCGAAACTGCCGTCCATTTCTCCTCCATGGCCAAACTGCTTACGAGCGAGCTTGCCAAAAAAACTGCCGATGTGTGTCTACAGTTCTACGGCGGCTACGGCTATATGGATGAATACCTGATATCCAGGATGTATCGTGATGCAAGGGTGGGAACCATCGTCGGCGGCACCTCCGAGATCATGAGGGAGATCATAGCCCGTATCATGATCGATCAAGTGGGTTACCAGCCCGTTTCCGAAAGAACAGAAAAGCAGAAGGAAACAATTGCGAAGGAAGCTGCGCCCGGTGCAGCAATAAAAGAAGTCGTCCCCGTACCGAAAACGGCGGCTGAAATCCTAGAAACCCTTCCTGAACGATTTATCCCCGAAAATGCCGGCGACTGGGAAACGGTATTTCATTTTGACATCTCCGGACCCGAAGGGGGGCAGTTCACTGTAAACATCACGAAAGGCAACTGCAGCGTTCACTCAGGGTTTATGGGTGAGGCAAAGTGTTCTGTGAGTGTTGCGGACAAAACCTACCATGATATCGAATTGGGCAGGATGAAACCGGAATGGGCCTTCATGACGGGAAAGATCCGGATGTCCGATCTTTCTGAGATGATGCGATTCACTAAAATGTTTCAGAGACTCCCGAAGAGCTGAGGCGAGAAAGGGATCATATGATAAATGGTCTTACTGCGGTATAGAGACCGACTTTGATGCGGGGTGAAATGTCAGAGTGAAGGCAGGGAGCGCATTCCATCAGAACAGGTTTTGGGGAGAGACGACCGCCTTTCTCGCTCTTTTTCTCGACAACCTCGGTGTCCTTATCTTCATGAGTTCTATCCTCATTTTCACGTTCAACTATCCCGCAGATATCATCATGACGCGCATGATCCCCGGCACCGCTGTAGGGGTCTTCTTCGGCGACATCGTCTATACTTATCTCGCCCTTCGGCTGCAAAAGAAAACGGGCCGCAAAGATGTTACTGCCATGCCGCTCGGTCTCGATACTCCTTCTTCCATTGGCCTGGCTTATGCCGTTCTCGGCCCTGCCTATATCGTCACACGTGACGCAGTACTCACCTGGCAGATCGGCATGGCCACCCTCTTCATGATTGGTGTCGTCAAGGTCATAACCTCTTTTTGCGGCGCCTGGGTACAGCGCGTTATACCCACGGCCGGGCTCCTGGGGTCCATCGCCGGGGTCGGGCTTTTGCTCCTCGGTTTCTTGCCTCTCATTGAAATCTTCAACGAGGTTGTTGTCGGCATAGTGGCTCTGGGAATTATCTTTGCCGTCCTCTTAGGCGGGATGAAGCTTCCCGGCCGCATTCCCGGTGTATTGATCGCCGTGCTTCTGGGCACTGCTATCCATTTCATTCTGGGATACACCGGACATATTCCGGAGTTCAAGGAACCATCTTTTGAGATGTCCCTGTGCCTCCCGGTTTTCTCTGTCGATTTCTTCAAGACTCTGCCGCAGAGCATACAGTATCTTCCCATTGCTATACCTTTCGGCATTATGACAATCATCGGCGGCATCAATAATACCGAGAGCGCCCGACTCGCCGGCGATGACTACCGCATGCGCGATATCCTGCTCACCGAGGCGTTTACCTCTTTGATCGCCTCCTTCTTTGGTGGTGTGGCTCAGACCACACCATATATCGGACATCCGGCGTACAAAAAGATGGGCGCTACCCATTGGTATACGCTCTTAACCGCTATTTCTATCGGTATCGGTTCCGTTATCGGTCTCTTATCTTTGATCGTGGGCATCATCCCCCGGGCCGTACTGGCCCCGATCTTTATCTTCATCGGTTTCGAGATCGTCCATCAAGCCTACAAAGAAGCGCCCGAAGCGCATTCCCCGGCTGTGAGCCTGAGTTTCATGCCAGTCATTGCCAACCTCGTGATCATTATTCTCGGCCAGTTTCTGGGCGCCATGGCCATCACACCCGACATGCTTCCCATGCGCCTGCAGGTCATGTATCAGAGCCTCACCGTGCTCAGTAACGGCTTTATCCTCACGGCGCTCCTCTGGGGAAGCATGCTGGCCTTTCTGATCGACCGCAAGCCGCGGCTTGCCGCCCTTTGTACCTTTGCCTGCGCCATCTTTACCCTCTTCGGCATCGTCCATTCGGTGTCGCCCACAGGCGAGGTGTACCTGCCCTGGACAGTTGCATCACACGCACATTACACGATCGCCCTGGCCTATGCCCTCCTCTCCGGTATCCTACTGACCTTCTCCATAAAAACGAATCGATAAAGACTTCCTTCTTCGCCCCTTTTCCTTTGCCGCCAAGGAAAGATAAACAGTAAGTCAAAATAAGAAAGGGGGCCGGCACGGCCCCCTTTCAAAAGATAAAATTAAATATTATGATTCAGCCTTTTTCTTTTCAGCAGTGGCAATGTCCTTTATTTATCGATCGGAATTCTCATCGCATAGAAGGATCTCCAGACAAAGACCAGCGCAACGAGGAAGAATACGATGCCTATAATTCCGGCGGTATCTCGCATTCCCGGGGCGATGGCCATTTCCATTGCCAGAATCCCGAACAGTGTGGTGAATTTGATGATCGGGTTTAAAGCAACCGAAGAGGTATCCTTGAAGGGATCGCCGACTGTATCGCCGATAACGGCAGCCGCGTGCAACGGTGTTCCCTTTTCTTTCAGATCGACTTCAACGACCTTCTTGGCGTTGTCCCAGCATCCGCCGGCATTCGCCATAAAAATCGCCTGGAAGAGGCCGAATACGGCAATCGATATCAGGTAGCTGATAAAAAAGGACGCGGGCTCGGGTCCGGAAACCGGAGCGGAGAAGAACGCGAAGGCCAGCGTGAAAGAGAAGATCGCGAGGAATATGTTAAACATACCCTTCTGCGCATACTGGGTGCAGATCTTGACGACTTCCTTTGAGTTCTCGGTGGAGGCGCTCAGGCTCGCTTCGTCGTCAAGATTGATGTTCTTCTTGATATACTGGACGGCTCTGTATGCGCCGGTTGTGACGGCCTGTGTGGACGCGCCGGTAAACCAGTAAACAACGGCTCCGCCACAGAGGAATCCGAGCAGCGTGTAAGGATTCAGCAGATTCAATATCATTTCCGGCTGGATTCCGAGGGCCTTTCTCAACAGAAGGATCAGGGAGAAAATCATGGTCGTGGCTCCTACGACGGCCGTGCCGATCAGAACCGGTTTGGCGGTCGCCTTGAAGGTGTTTCCGCAACTGTCATTCTCTTCCAGGTAGTGCTTGGCCACATCCATACGGGGTTTGAATCCGAACTCTTTTTCAATCTCATTTTCAACGTTCGGGATGGTCTCGATCAGTGACAGCTCATAAATGGACTGGGCATTATCCGTAACTGGACCATAGCTGTCGACTGCGATCGTAACAGGACCCATTCCGAGAAAACCGAAAGCCACAAGACCGAACGCGAAGACAGACGAATATTCCATAAAGTTTGAAAGGCCGAATGTGCTGGTATAATAAGCGGCGAACATCAGTGCGGCTATGGAAATGCCGATCCAGAAGGCGCTGAAGTTACCGGCGACAAAGCCGGAAAGGATATCGAGAGAGGGTCCGCCTTCCCGCGCTGCCGTAACCACTTCGAGACAGTGAGCGGATTTCGAGCTCGTGAAAACTTTCACAAGTTCCGGGATCAGCGCCGCCGCGAGGGTCCCGCAGCTGATGATAACAGAAAGTGTGAACCACAGGTTATTCGGGAGATGACCGAGCTGCCATTTACTGACGAGGAAGGTCACAATGATCGATATAATCGATGTAATCCAGACGAGCGATGTCAGAGAGGCCTCGAAGTTAACCTTTTCCTTATCACCCATGACCGCAGTTGAGACGGCCTTGTTGATAAAGTAGGAGCCGATGGAGGTGATGATCATCAGAACACGCATAACGAAGATCCAGACAAGCAGTTCTGCCTGATAAAGGGGAAATACGGCGAGAACGATAAAACTGATCAGGGCAACTCCGGTAACGCCGTAGGTTTCGAAACCGTCGGCGGTCGGTCCGACGCTGTCACCCGCATTGTCGCCGGTACAGTCGGCGATGACGCCCGGGTTTCTCGGGTCGTCTTCTTTGATGGTGAAGACGATTTTCATGAGGTCCGAGCCGATGTCGGCGATCTTTGTAAAGATACCACCGCAGATACGGAGCGCGCTCGCGCCAAGCGACTCTCCAATCGCGAATCCGATAAAGGATGCGCCGGCCACATCGCGGGGCATAAAGACCAGTATCACGAGCATCATAATGAGCTCCACGCACACCAGCAGGACACCGATGCTCATACCTGAGGAGAGAGGAATATTGAGCAGCTTGATCGGCTTACCTTCCAGGGAAGCGAAAGCCATCCGACTGTTGGCCAGAGTATTCATCCGGATACCGAACCAGGCGACTCCGTATGAACCCAATATACCCACGACGGACCAGGCCAGAATAATAAGCACGTCGCTCGTGGTCATATGCTGAAGGACGCCGAAATAGTAGACGATACAGGCGCCGATGAATACTTCAAGAACGATCAGCAGTTTCCCTTGCTGAACAAGATAGGTCTTGCAGGTCTGGAAAATGATTTCCGAAATATCCAGCATGGATTTGTGGGCCGGAAGTTTCTTGACGTTGAAATATTCGTAAAGACCGAAACCCATACCGGCGAAACAAATCAGAAATCCGATCATCAAGAGATGGTTCTGGGCCGCGCTTAATACAGGAATGACCAGATCCGCTTCGCTTGCAAAAAGAGGGCTCGCAAAAAAAATGGAAAAGACGGCTAAAATACTTGCTTGGAAAAACTTCTTTTTCGTAAACATCACTTCTTGTCTCCTTCTTTAGATATGTTATTGCTTGGATAATGAAGTACCAGATAATAATTCCAGGGAAAAACCTTGTGCGAGTTAACACAGCCCCTATCGCTTTGTCAATATTTTTATGATCTTCTTCTAAGATCACGACAACACAGGAAAAAAAGCAATCTCCGCATGTCCTCACTAGTTATGTCGTTTTCTTACCTTTAGAACTCTTGCCCGCGTCCGTCACCTGCTTCACAAACTGATTGAAATCAATGCCGAAGGATTTGGCCAAATACTTCTTATGCTCTATGGTCATGCGACCGTCCCTGTGCTCGCCATTTAATATGCGTTCCATATAGAGCACCTGTTTGAGAAAATTCAGTTCTTTACTTACGATTTTCAGATGTTCTATTATTCCCTCAAAGGACTTATCTATTTTTTGATTATTTTTTCCCATGGCCTCGACCATGCTCAAAATTAATCGGGCGACGGCGGATTTGAATTCTTCATAATCCATGCCGCACATATCATTCATCTTTTTCTCGTCCATTAATCCCTTGAAATCGATGACATTTGCCCGCTTGCCTGTGGTTTTTTTTCGTTTCATGATTAATCCTCAATTAAGGTTAGCAGAAAGGCAGGTTAAGAGATGAAAGTCAAATAATCATGGCAACTCATAAAGAAGCCCTTTCTCAGCCAGGGAACTTTTTATGAAGTCATCATAGAAAAATCTGATATGTAAGGAGGAGCTTTATTTTTATTTCGGCTTTATTACTGAAGAAGACATGGATCCGGACGTGCAGGTGTGTCTGTACCGGTTTTGCCGGCGACGAGCCCATGATAAGCCCTTGAGTATCTATTTCAATCTTGATGAGGGGAGCCACTCGTCGACAACTTTTTCGACAACGTTGTATGGATTCAGCTTGTGGTCCATGATCTCTTCCACCATTTGTCCTATCCTGCTGTTTTCAGCGAGGCGCTCACGGATGATGCGAAAGAGTTCATGGTGAATCATCTGAAGGGTTTCCTCACGTATCCGGTCGCGGCGTTTTTCCAGAAGTTTGCCGCTCTGTTCCAGATACACGCGATGCGCCGTAATAGCTTCCAGAAGTTCCTCCTCGCCTTTCCCCTCTACAGCTACAGTCGGGATCACCGGCGGCACCCATGATCGGTCCTTTATACTTGCATCCTGAGCAACACGGTATTGCACCTCGGAAAAGAGCTGATCAGCTCCAGGCCGGTCGTATTTGTTGATCACATAGATGTCTGCAATTTCCATGATCCCGGCCTTCATGCTCTGGATTACGTCGCCCAGACCGGGGACCAGGACGACGCACGTAGTATCTGCCACACGCATGACATCTACCTCGTCCTGCCCTACGCCCACTGTCTCAATTATGACAAAATCCTTCCCCCCTGCATCCAGTACTTTGACGGCACCACGGGTAAACTGGGCCAGCCCTCCCAGATAGCCCCGGGTTGCCATACTGCGCATGAAAACCCCCCGGTCCTCACTATGGCGGGTCATCCGGATCCGGTCTCCAAGCAGGGCTCCTCCCGTGAAAGGACTTGAAGGATCGACTGCCACAATCCCCACTGTAAGGTCTTTATTGCGTAGATGCCAGGTAACCCCGTCAGTAAGGGTGCTCTTCCCCGTACCGGGAGAACCGGTGATTCCAAGTACGTAGGCATTCCCGGTGTGAGGATAAATTTCCTCCATACAGGAACGGGCCCGCTCATCTTCGTTTTCGAGCCAGGTGATCACGCGGGCCATTGCCAGCGGTGACCCCTGGAGGATTTCTGCTACATAATCAATATCCATATTCTATCTGTTCGCTCATGCAGATTGATGCATCTGTAAACCACAAGAACATCTCAACCGATAGTCTAATTGTATTTTAATAGCACAGGGGAGACAATATGAAGCCTCCCCTGTACTTTACAATACTGTTCAGAAGCAAACGGTCTTGCTTACTGTCATTAGTTATTACTTTGCCTTGACGTTTGCCTTGATGAAACCGACAATCGTATCCGTTGAAGTTCCCGGCCCGAAGATTTCGGCTATTCCTGCCTTCTTCAGAGTTGGGATATCCTCTAAGGGAATGATGCCGCCCCCGACAACTAAAACATTGCCAAGTTTCTTTGCCTTCAGCAGCTCGACCACCTTTGGAAAGAAATAGTTATGGACTCCCGAAAGACTGCTCAGACCGACAACATCAGCATCCTCCTGTAGCGCGGTCTCGACAATCATTTCCGGTGTCTGCCTTAATCCGGTGTAGACGACTTCCATACCGGCCTCAGCAAAGATACGGGACAGGAGCTTGGCCCCACGATCATGGCCATCCAACCCGGGTTTTGCAACGATAATCTTTATCTTCTTTTCTGCCATTGTAAGTCACCTCCACGCATCATGAAATAAATTCCTTGGGTCGATACTGCCCGAATACTTCGCGCCACACGTCACAGACTTCGCCTACGGTAGCCCCGGCCTTTACTGCCTCGATAACGGTGGGCATCACGTTCGTATCTGTCTTCGAAACTTCACGCAGCTTATCCAGTGCCTTCTTCCAGGCGGCATTATCACGCTTGGCTCGCCATTGCTTCAATTCCACAGCTTTTTCTTCACCAACCTTCATGTCCACTCTGAGGAGGTCAGTTACAGGGGGCTCCTCCATGGTATACTTGTTGACACCTACGTATGCCCGCTCACCGGAATCAATGGATTTCTGGAACAGGTAAGCGCTGTTCTGAATTTCCTTCTGAATGTATCCCTGCTCGATAGCGGTCAGGGTTCCACCCATGGCGTCAATCTTCTTGATGTAATCTTCGATTTCCGCTTCGATCTTGTCGGTCAGGTACTCTACATAGTAAGAACCGGCCAGAGGATCGACGGTCACGCAGGCGCCGCTTTCCTCGGCAATAATCTGCTGCGTTCGCAGGGCGACGGTTACTGCGCCCTGAGTGGGGAGACACAGTGCCTCATCATACGAGTTCGTATGGAGGGACTGGTGCCCGCCTAATGCGGTGGCGAATGTCTGCAAGGCAACCCTGACGATGTTGTTCAACGGCTGCTGTGCCGTCAGGGTAACACCACCGGTCTGCACATGGTAACGAAGCATCATGGACCGGGGATCTTTGGCCTTGAATCTATCCTTCATGATCTTGGCCCAGACGCGTCTTGCGGCGCGGAATTTGGCGACTTCTTCCAGCACGTCGGTGAAGGCGTTGAAGAAGAAGGAGAGACGCGGTGCAAAATCGTCCACCGCTATACCTCTTGCTGCGCAGGCTTCCGCATAGGCGATTCCATCGGCGATGGTGAAGGCCATTTCCTGGGCGGCAGTGGAGCCTGATTCGCGGATGTGGTAGCCGCTGATGCTGATGCTGTTCCACCGGGGAACATATTTCTGACAGAACTCGATCAGATCGACGGTGAGACGCATGGTCGGTTTGGGGGGATAGATATACTGACCACGGCAGATGATTTCCTTGAGGACGTCGTTCTGGATGGTTCCACCCAGTTGATCATATTTCACACCCTGTTCTTCGGCAACGGACATATACATGGCAAGCAGCACGGTGGCCGCGGCATTGACGGTCATGGACGTCGTGACCTTGTCCAGGGGAATCTGGTCAAACAGAATGCGAATATCGCCGATATGGTCGATGGCGGCGCCGACCTTTCCTACTTCGCCCATGGACAGGGGGTGATCGCTGTCATATCCCGCCTGGGTGGGAAGATGAAAGGCCACGCTCAATCCCGTCTGCCCCTGACCCAAAAGGTAACGGTAGCGGGCATTCGTTTCCTTGGCGCTGCCGAATCCGGCGTACTGACGCATGGTCCAGAACCTGCCCCGAAACATGTTGGGCTGAACGCCGCGGGTATACGGATATTCCCCGGGATAGCCGAGTTTGTTCTCATAATCCAAACCGGCTACTTCCGCTGGGGTATAGAGACACTCGACAGGGGTCCCGGACCAGGTGGTTTTAGCCTTCTTTTCCGGGGCTTTGCTCAAGGTCTTCGCCAGGGTCCCTTCCGTCCACTTCTTTTTCCCGGCTTTGATCTTTTCCAAATCCTTCTCGTTAAACATAGTCTACCTCCTGAAGATGATATCAATAGGAAACCCTAAAATAAGAACCCATCCGCGAGATGTTAATAATAAAATGTTTATAAATTGCCGTCATTTTGGCACTTTCTGCCATTATTCAAGGGTTTCAATATTGGTGGGCAAATAGGTTTTTCGCGTGCCTTCCTATCATTGAAAACAGTTTCTGTCAACCATTTTCTGACAGAAAGTTACAGATTTATCTTTAAGGGTAGGGTTCGAAAGGCAACATCGTAAAAAGTCCCTTTGACAAAACTGGCAACTTTTTACGATGTCATCAAATGCCTAAGAGATGAAGACTAATCAGTCCTCATAATCCTCGCTGAAAACACGCACCTTCCTCGCATCAGTGAGCAGGGAATTCATCATATCCTCTATTAACAGACGCTGTTTGGACGTCTGCCATACTTTCCAGGCATCACGGGTGATCCACGTACTGATGACCATGAATACGGAAGGATTATCCGCTTCACGAAGTGTCTCACCGCTGATGTACCCGGGCTGCCGCATTCCAGCCGATCTCAATTCCAGCAATAGATCCCTGAGTTGCTTATCTTTGCCTGACTGGCATTTTCTTTCAATCATTACTCTTATCATATTGCACCTCCTGTTTGATGTAATTCCATTTTTGAGGGTTAATTCAAAGGTAAATGCCTCCGAAGACTTTCCCATATCTTATATAAAATGATCAGATAATTTGATTAATTAGTCAAGACAAATGTGGACAGTTTATTTGCTTCTAAGACATCTTACAAACTTTCTTGACATGTTATCTTATTATGTTACTCTGGCAGGTAATAATATCGGTGATATATTCCTTCCAGCTTTGCGTTATATTTTGATCAGTTTATAACTGCTGTTTTCCCATAAGATTTCTCATTATCCTCGCGAAGGCGGGGATCAAAATGACGGTATCACAGAGGAATGTACTAAGTGAGTTCAAGGAAATGTGGTAATTGTAGTTGAGAAAAGGCCACTTATTTAATAGTGAGGTTAACGTGTGTAACAATGGACCAAGAAAGGAGGGGGAATGTTATGTCAGTATACAAAATTATTGATATTGTAGGAACAAGTGCCAAATCATGGGAGGATGCTGCCAAGGTCGCTCTGGCAACCTCTTCCAAGTCACTTGAAGATCTGAGAGTTGCGGAGGTTGTAAAACAGGATGTTACCGTGGAGAATGGAAAGATAACATCCTTCAGGGTCAGACTTAATATCTCATTCAAATATAAAGATGGTGTGTAACTGGTTTGTATTGAAGCTCTCCGCAGCAAGCTGCGGAGAATCTTCGATTCTTAAGGAACGGTATCGTTCGTCATTCGCTCGCTACCGAATTCAATGGCCAATGATATTATAACATAGAGGGGTCGCAAGACCCCTCTATACGTTTTATTATATTCAACTATTCCCATCTCCAATAACCCATGTTGTCAACAAATAGAATTGTCCGGTTTTGTAGCAAATGAATTGTCCGCTTTTGTGATATGAGAGAAAGCGCGGTGGATTTACGTGGCATTTGCTTCTGGTCAGGAAGTCTGACTTAGAGCAAGCATGGTAGAGAAGGCTGAGAGTTTGTTTGGTTTACCCGATTTCTGAATTCCATTAGCGCTTATTTTTGACATCTATACTCTGAGTTTGCGATGCTTCATCCATAATCTTCATCTGCCGCGATATCTTCTGTCTCACCCAGAGCTTACCGGCAACGACAACCCCTATTGTGAAAAACGCCTCCACACTGTACTTTAGAATGTTCGAGGGATTGAGTATCTGAACAATAAAGGGATCGGTCACCATCATCTCACCTCCCACCTGCCCAAGAACCGCTGCGCCTACATAGATAATTATTGGATATCTATCCATGAGTACGACAAGCAGGGTACTGGCGAAAACTACAATAGGGATGCTGAGTCCGAGACCGAAAATAAGGAGAAAGAAATTCCCTTTCGAGGCGGCAGCAACAGCCAGAACATTATCAATCGACATAGTTATATCGGCAACGATGATGATCCAGACAGCATGCCACAAAGTTTTTGCCTCTTTCTGAAGTTTGTCTTCCGGAACCCCTTCGACAAGAAGTTTTATGGCAATCCAGATGATGACGGCGCCACCGATAAGCTTGACATATTGAATCCGCAAGAGCGTGGCGGCAAAGAAGGTCAGAACCACGCGGAGAACTACGGCAGCTCCCACTCCAAATACAATTCCGTTCATCCGCTGCTTTCCGGGAAGCGACCTCACGGCCATGGCGATGACAAAGGCATTGTCGCCTGAAAGAACGAGATTTACTATAATAATACTGAGAAAACCGATCAGAAAATCCCATGTAAAATGAATCTGTCCCAGTATTCCTAAATCCATACTATTCCCTTCAAGATGTCATTTATTGCAAATTGCCATGCTTCTCCCACGAAGCCTGTCCCCGCACAGGCGGGGAGTGGAATGCCAGAAATGGAAGTTTTCGCTTGCCCGTAGGGATGTAAAAAGGCGCCCCGGATAAAACCAGGGCGCCTCGAATGTTAATGGTTCTGAAATCGTAACCTAGATACGGCTATGCAGCTTTCTTCTCAGGCGGTTTCGTCGTGAAAAGAATTACAGTTCCAAGGGCGCACAGAGCTGCTGCACAAAGGAACGGCATATAGTACGACCCCGTCATATCCTTCAGATAGCCGCCGACCCATGGCCCGGCAAACCCGGCAAGACCCCACGCCGTAAACAGAAGGCCGTAGTTGCTCCCCTGTGCCGTGGGCCCATAGAACTGGAGACAGGTGGCGGGGAACAATGTAAACATGGCGCCGTAGTTCCAGCCGATGAGAATCGCAATAGCCGCCAACCCGTAGACGCTGCCGCCGAGCTGAAAAATCGCGACCATCGCCGCTGTCTGCAGGGCAAACAACACGGCAAAATAAATCCTGACGCCGACCTTATCCACAAACCAGCCCGAAAGGATCCTCGTCGCCGCATTGGAAAAGGCGAGAGAACTCACCGCGCCGGCAGCCGCCATGGCCGTCAGACCCTGATCCCTTCCAAAACCGGCAAGGTGACCGATGACCATCAGTCCGGCAAAGGAACCACAGAAGTAGGCCAGATACAGAAGCCAGAACTTCGCATCCTTCGTGGCCTCCTCGTGTGTAAAGTCACGGGTAACCTTTGGCGCAGCCGCACCCGCAGCAGGAGCGGGAGGCGACCAACCGGGCGGCTTATATCCCGCCGGGGGGACCTTCAGGAATGCACCGGCGGTAACAGCCATAAGACACATGGCAACACCGCAGTACCAGAACACATAACGCCATCCCAACCCTGGGGCCTGAATAATGTATGTTGCCAAAGGACCCATGATGAATGAACCTAGTCCTAATCCGACAACCGCAAATCCCGTCGCTAACGCCCTCCTGTCAGGCCACCACTTCGGCGCCGTGGCAATCGGCGGCAGGTAGATAATCCCACCTCCAAAACCGGAAATAAGACCATACGTGATGTAGAGCTGAAGCTTCGTCTGAATAAATCCGGACAGAACAAATCCGATACCTAAAATGATACCGCCCGCCATAACTACCGGCCTCGGACCGTACTTGTCGCTTATACGCCCCGCGGGAAACGTCATCAATCCGAACACCAGACAGCAGATCGCAAAGGCCATGGCGATCTCCGCACGGGACCACCCGAATTCCGCGTTCAACGGCTTAATGAACACGCTCCACGCATACAAAAGGGCACCGCACGTCGTACTACTCAATAATCCCAATAAAAGAGGTACCCATCTCGGCTGAGTAGCTTTTACTTCTTCCGCCATTATCAAACCCTCCTTTCAACAAATAAGAACATTAATAAAAAATGTTAGATAATAATGATTTTCGATTTTTTGTCATCGCAAACGATGGTTTATTTTTGTAGTTTGCCACTTCGTTTCGCAATGATTTCTTTCACCGGTTATAAATAATGCCCTCTCCTACCCTCCTTTCAATAATGATTATAATCAATAAATTATTTTTTAACAACCCTTTTTAAGAAATAGCCCTCAGCGTCAATGACGTCTCTCAGGAGTCTTAGATCTTCATCCGTCGGTTCCGCTTTTTCCCCATAGTCGGGAGAACCATCACCATATCCGATGCTCGTGATAAAATCCACCTGTTTGGAGAACCTTCTCTTCTCCAGAGCCATGATGACGATTGTCTTTCCGTAAGTCGTGCTTTCTGTCTCTTTTTTTGAAAGTGATGTCTTGGCCGCTATTTTATATCGGAAACGCCGGCCACAATTTACTTAACTGTCACCTCCCATAGAGACCAAATATTTTTTAACAAATAAACTATAGACATTTATGGGGGGGGTTTTCTTTTTGAGTTGTGATTGCAGCATCATCATAAAAAAGTTCGCAACTTGATTTAGATCGTGCAATATGGATATTGGCAACTGATATTGTCAATAATGGTGGACTACATTAAAGTGCTGCATTTGTAACATTTCAAAAGATCAATGTCAACTATTTTCTGACAACATATTTTCTGAAAGTGGTCCTAAATTTCTCTGGTAATATTGATGATCCCACAAAGCATATGCTGCATAACATGCGGCGACATTTTGCAAAGCCAACAAATTTATCATTGTAATATGCGCAAAAACCGACTAAGTAAAAAAAGATTCCAGCTTTGATTTGAGAGGTTTTATCTGACAGATGGAGGATGAAAGCAAAATTATAGAAAATATGACAGCCATCCTGCGCGAGAAGGCCAGGGAACTCTATCCGGAAAAAGTATTTGATTACGGAAGGAATCCTGAAAATTATGGCTCCATAGATAGTCCTGACGGCTACGCGGAAAAATCCGACGAATGCGGCAAGGAAATCAAGATGTTTCTTCGCGTAAAACATGGGAGAGTTGATGACTCAAGATTCATTGCCGAAGGTTGCATATTTACCGTTGCCGCCTGCAATGCAGCGGCGGAGATGTCCAAAGGAAAAACAATCCGTGAATGTCTTAAGATCAACAGGAGTTCGATTTCCGAGCATCTGGGAGGTCTGCCTCACGACCATGGTCACTGTGCTCTTCTGGCGGCTCTTCTTTTCCAAAAGGCATTGAGAAACTATATGGAAAAAACTAAAAAATGAATGGGGTGATAATCTTTGGATAAAGCGACTATTCCAGATCATGTATATGATATTGTAATTATTGGCGGAGGACCCGCCGGTTTGACGGCGGGCATTTATGCATCGAGAGCCAGTCTCAGAACTCTGCTGATAGAAGGCGCCTCTTCCATAAGCCAGATAATCGTTACGGATATAATAGAAAACTATCCGGGCATGCCCGAAGGTATTGGCGGTTTTGAACTTGTTGAGCGATTTAAGAAACAGGCTCTCCAATTCGGGCTGGAGGTAGCGTCAGAGGACGTCATTGGCATTGCTAAGACCCACTGGGGAAATACGGGAGGATGGAAGGTAACATCAGCACGGAGAGAATATGAGGCGCTTGCAGTTATTGTAGCAACTGGGGCTTACTGGCGAAAACTGGGAGTCCGGGGGGAAGATGTTTTTGTAGGCAAAGGGGTCTCGTACTGCGCAACCTGTGACGGTCCCATTTACAAGAACATGGATGTTGTGGTCGTAGGAGGTGGAGATGCTGCCATTCAGGAAGCTGTCTTTCTCACCAAGTTTGCCAACAAGGTCACCATCGTTCATCGCCGTAACCGACTGCGGGCGACAAAGGCCCTTGAGAAAAAGGCCCTTGCCAACAGCAAAATTGAATTTGCCTGGAATTCTGTGGTTGAGGAAATATCAGGAGGAAATGTTGTCGAAAAGGTTAAGCTCAGAGACGTTAAGTCACCTGATATGGTGAGGGAAATACCCGCCCAGGGGGTGTTTATATTCATCGGCCTGACCCCAAAGACGGATATGGTTCGCAGCATCGTAAATCTCGACGATAACGGATATATTGTTGTAGACAGAGATATGAAGACTTCGGCGAAGGGTATATTCGCCGGAGGTGACTGTATAAGAAAACTTCTTCGTCAGGTAGTTACGGCATGTGGCGATGGAGCAACGGCGGCAGTTTCCGCGCAGCACTATGTCGAGGAGTTGAAAGGTGAATCATATTAGCTGGCAGTATCTTCCCGGGCGCATGAGTCCCATTATCTTTGAGATCGGTTCCTTTCAGATTCGCTATTACAGCCTCATGTATCTTATCGCATTTTTCTTGACCTATATCCTCGTTTCTTACAGGATAAAACGTGAGAATTATACGTATAGCGCAGAAATAATTCAGGACTTCTTTGTCTGGGCCATCACGGGGTTGTTAGTCGGTGCAAGGTTCGGTTATGTTCTTTTTTACAATTTTGCCCATTACGCAAAACATCCCCTTGAGATTATCCTCCCCTTCGATTTCGCTCACGGTATGCAGTACGTTGGCATCAGCGGCATGTCCTACCACGGCGGGGCCATTGGCGTCCTCATAGCGTCGGTTATTTTCTGCCGTAAACATAAGATAGACTTCTGGCGGTTTGCTGACCTGTTTTGCCCCGCCATCCCTCTTGGATATACGTTTGGAAGAATCGGTAATTTCATTAATGGCGAGCTTTACGGCAGGATTACCGCCATGCCGTGGGGCATGTATTTCCCGCTGGATTTGACCCATGAACTGCGTCACCCCTCCCAGCTCTACGAGGCCTCCTTCGAGGGAATCTTTCTCTTCATCGTCCTCTGGAGTGTAAGAAAGAAAGGCCCCTTCGACGGCTTTCTCTTCGCCCTGTATCTCTTCGGCTATGGATTCGTCCGCTTCATCATCGAGTTTTTCCGCGAGCCGGACGCGCCGTTCCGTCTCTTTGGGCAAATCTTCAGTATGGGCCAGATGCTCTGTTTCCTGATGATGCTTGCCGCTGTCTGTGTCTATTTTTTCGGATGGAAACGTAAGACAGGGGCACCTTTAAGACCGGCGTAATAGGATAACTGTTGACGGAGCTCCAACTTATGGCACACGAAATTACCTTGCGCAGTCCTCTGAGATCACAATTAAAATTATGGAAGAAACTATACCAGGCCAAGTATCGCCATCAGGAAGGACTTTTTCTTGCTGAAGGCTATAAAGTCGTCCAGGGATTGCTCGAAAGTAATTGGAAAACCGGGGCAATTCTGGTGATGGAGAAAAAAAGCTCAGACTGGCATGCTTTTCTTTCCACTATTCCGCAAGGAATTGATGTTTACGGACTATCGGAAAGAGAATGGGATACGCTAAGTCAGGATAAAGTGCCAGAAGGTGTCATGGCGGTCGTAGCCATGCCTGCGCGCACTGACATCGATGCACTACTGGCGAACGGTTCGGGTCATATTCTCCTGCTGTATAAAATAGGCAACCCCAACAATCTGGGCGCCGTGGTACGAGCCGCACACTGGTTTGGTATAGAAACAATAATACTCAGTAGCGGTTCCGCAGATTTTACAAATCCCAAATGCGTACGATCCGCCATGGGAACTCTTTTCCATATGAGAATGATACAGGATGTCAATTTTGCTGAAACCCTACCGATAATCAAAGAACATTTCTTTCTCGTGGGCTCTCACATAAAAAAAGGTATAGTGCCGCATGCGTGTAAACAAAGAACGGCCCTCCTCTTGGGCAGTGAAAGTCACGGATTGCCGGAAGCCT
>Ga0208103_1000116_pt1 | contig 43963 bp, 42 predicted proteins | sample CryBogmetaGMA75M_FD_184550 | JGI IMG/M metagenome (GOLD analysis project Ga0208103, IMG submission 184550) | Freshwater microbial communities from Crystal Bog, Wisconsin, USA - MA7.5M (SPAdes) | ecosystem: Environmental > Aquatic > Freshwater > Lake | place: Crystal Bog, Wisconsin, USA... | reverse complement strand
TCCGTCTTGGTCTTTTGCTCATTTACTGATCCTCCAGGGGGGTCATTATAGAGCAACTTCCTCACTTATGCACCTGTCCAGTTTTGCCCGACCCGCTCTCTCTTCTGGTATGAGCCATACAGTTTCCACGTGAATGTCAAGCCTGCCCGCCGGATGCTGCGTCGGTATTTCTGGGACGACTGGATGGAGCTGAAAGACTACACAAAATTTCCAACACTCGACGACTATGTAAGAGTGAAGATTGAGAGCGAATTCGGCACCACTTCTTGGGAGGAGGCCGAAAAGAGATGTGTTCAAACAGTTTTAAGCAACCATGTACCTTATAGCAAAGAGATATTCGGTCCATACCCGGAATTACTGAAGCCATACCTTGAAAACCCTAAATACAAGATGATCTACGAAAATGGCAAGATAATTGGAAGGGATGAATCTTGAACGAAAAGGGAAAACCCATATCGATACTATTCGTCGTTGATGGCTTAGAGTTTGGTGGCGGCGAGCGGACCTTCCTGCAATTGATTGAAGGAATGCCTAAAGAAAGATTCAGAATAACCGTAGCCACCAGCCAGCACGGGATTTTTTCCAAAATACTGAGCGATGCGGGTATAGCTGCGAATCATCTTGATTTGAGTAAAAGAGTCAATTTCAAAAATATTCAAGAATTGCGGAGATTAATCAAAATAAATAGAATCGATATCATCCACAGCCAGGGTGGCAGAGCGGACTTTTATGCGAGAATGAGCGGCAGGTCTCTTAGACCAAAGATTAAAGTAGTCAGCACCATTGCTACACCTGTCGAGAGGTATGATGTAAATCTATTGAGAAAGTCAATTTACTGCTTCTTCGACAGGCTATCGGAGAGGTACGTGGATCGATTTATTGTGGTTTCGGAAGCTTTGAGAAGAATCATGATTGACGGCCATAAAGTAACCCCTGATAAAGTAATTAGAGTCTATAACGGTATTGAGTTAAATGAATACTGTCCCAATGCTTCAGATCGATCTTCCCGGCATATCCGAAATGAATATGGCATCGGGGCTACCGACGTTCTAATAGGCGCAATTGGCAGATTGGTCTGGCAAAAAGGGTTTGAATATTTAATCAGATCTCTTCCGGAGATTGCAAAGACGCATCCGGACATCAAAGTCATATTTGTTGGAGATGGGCCGTTCAGAGGGAATCTGGAAAAACTATACCGGCAATTAGGAATTGAAGACAAAGCTATATTCACCGGCTACAGGAGCGACATAAAGGGAATCCTTTCTGCTATAGACATAAAGGTTATCCCCTCTCTCGCAGAAGGATTCCCGATGGTCACATTAGAAGCAATGGCGATGGAAAAGCCTATTGTTGCAACATGCATTGACGGGATAACAGAGCAGATAACAGACGGCGTCGAAGGAATCCTCGTCCCGCCGAGGGACCCGATTGCTCTCGCTGCTGCAATCAACGCAATTATTGAAAACAAGGATCTTGCCCGTTCCTTAGGATCGGCAGCAAGGAAAAGAGTGGAACGAGAATTCACAGTCGAAAAAATGATAGATGAAACTGAAAAAGTGTATCGCTCATTGCTGAATCAATGAATACATTCAAGTCTCCCGAAAAATCATGTCCATATTGCCATTCTGCTGCTGAATTCGATTTCAGTATTCATGAGAGACAGTACCATCAATGCAAGAGCTGTGATCTCATATTTAAAGGCAATCTGCAAATCGAAGCTGAAGAGGATCTCGTCCAATATTATCAACACGGCTATTTTTCAGAGTACGCCAACGATCAATTGAGTGGGTCACGTAATTTCATTTATTCTCATATTCTGGACCTTATAGAGAGAGAAACCGCTGTCGGCAAAGTTCTTGACGTCGGGTGCGGCTGCGGTTTTTTCCTGAAAGAGGCCAGAAATCGGGGTTGGGATGTGGCGGGCGTTGATCCTTCAGAAGAATCCATCGCATATGCCGACAAATTATTAGGCGCTAACATTGCGCGTAAAGGGACTCTGGAAGATTTGTCACAGGAAGAAGTTTACGACGTGATCACGATGATTGACGCATTAGGTTTCTCCTCAGCACCATGGGCGGACCTTGAAATAGTTAGGAGTCTGCTTAAACCGGGAGGCTTGCTCTTTCTCAGGTGTTCCAATGGTCTCTTGCACTCTACTATTCTCAAGATGTCCATCAAGCTCAAGATGGATGACTTCATAAATAATCTTCTTGTCTTTCATAAGTATCCCTTAACCCCCAGAGTCATCAGAAGGCTGCTCGGTGATTATGGCTTCTCAATAGTCTTTATAAAAAACGCGATGCCATCAGACGGAGACTTCTTCGATCGCCTATTAAAGAAAACAATCGGTGTAGCGGTTAACGCATTGTACTTTATCAGCTCCGGAAGGATTATTATCGGTCCTTCACTGGAAGTAATTGCGCGCAAAGCTTAGGACAGTCCTTTGAATATTCTCTTCGTATCAGATGTTTCCATTAGCAACGTTATCGGTGGGGCGGAAAGGGTCCTCTATGAGCAAAGCACCCGCTTAGCGCAGAAGGGTCACAATATAGACATTTTGACCAGGAGATTGCCAGAACATGACTCAGATCACGAAATTATAGGAAATGTCAGGGAGTGGAGATATGATGTAGATCAAAGCAGTATCCTATCTTTCTATGGGTCAACTCAATTAAACAGCCGACGTCTCTTTGAATCCCTACATGAAAAATATAGTTTTGAGTGCATAAATTTGCATCAACCGTTTTCCTCGCTTGGTGTCGTAAATTCTCCGCTCAGCAAACAGCTGAAAAAGGTCTATACATCTCACTCCCTCTCCTTTGAAGAGTATCAATCGAGAAATCCAAAGACAGGAAGCGCTATCAGAAATGTTATGCGCTGGATTAACACTCAGGGGCGGAAGGAAGTTGAAAAGAAGGTTCTCAAGGCATCGGACAAGATTATCGTCCTGAGCCATTATACTCAGGAGAAGTTATGGAAAGCCTATAGAATACCACCCCACAAAGTCGTAATTATACCAGGCGGTGTTGACGTGGAGAGATTTCATCCCGCCGTCAATAGAACGGAAATTCGCCGCCGCTTAAACATCCCTGAAGAAAAGATAATATTACTTACCATAAGAAACCTGGTGCCCAGAATGGGCTTGGAGAATCTTATTGCAGCCATGAAGGATGTTATAGAAAATATGCCCGATACCTATCTCATCATTGGTGGAAGCGGCAGACTTAAAGACGAACTGGTTGAACTTTCGCGGAGGCTGAAGATTGAAGGCAATATCAAATTTGCAGGATTTATCCTTGAGCAAGACCTGCCCGACTACTACCGGGCGGCTGACGCCTTTATTCTACCCACTTTAGAACTCGAAGGTTTTGGACTTGTGACTTTAGAAGCATTGGCATGTGGCACTCCGGCACTTGGCACGCCCATCGGGGGAACCAAAGAGATTCTCGGCATTTTCGATCACAGTTATCTTTTCAGAGATACCGGATCGGAATCCATTGCCAGTCTGATCATCGAAAAATGTCAGCAGTTCAAGGAAAATCCCGATTTGTGGAATAGCATTTCTTCTCAATGCAGGGACTTTGTAGAAACTCATTATTCGTGGGAGAGAAATGTTGATGCCACAGAAAGAATATTTCAAAAACTTTTATCTGAGCCATAATGATGAAGGAAGTCCCCGTTCTCCTCTACCATAACATTCGAAATTACCCGGCGCACATGATGGAAGACGGCCTGTCGCCTGAAACCTTTGCATTTCAGATGAACTTTCTTTCTAAAAACGGCTATAGTGTCGTTGCTCTTGATCAGGCTGTGGATCATCTCATCGGAAACATAAAGTTACCTCCGAAGTCAATAGCTATTACGATTGACGGCGGTTATGAAGATGCCCTGACCAACGCGCTTCCCGTCTTGAAAGAGCATCAATTCCCTGCCACATTCTTCATTGCCCCCGCATTTATAGGCAGTGAGCAATTAATTAAAGGACAGCCCATTCAATGTCTAAACTGGAATGAAGTTCATGAAATATTTCGGAGTGGTTATGACATAGGACTCTTTGCATACGAGGGCAGAGCCATCAAAGATCAAAATGATGAAGAATCCATCAAAGAAGGCATTGTAAAATCATTAGAACTTATTAAAAGTAGCCTCAATGTGCAAGTCAGGTATTGCGCATTTAAAGAAGGTGTTCCAGGAGAATCCTTGTGGAATTTTCTTCAAGGACTTGGTTTTCAGGCAGTCCTCACGCAATGCCCTACAAATCAACCGCCTACGCTTGCCGGCATAGGCCGCATACAGATCGACGACGATGATCACAATATCTTTCTTACGAAAATCTCAGACACATATCTTTTCTTCAAAGACAAGCCATCATGGAAATATATCCGCAGGTACAGGCTCGATCACTTAGCCCATCACATTTCCGAAGCATGGAATAAAATTCTAGGAATCCATTAATCTCATGTGTGGAATCTGCGGCAAGCTGACAACAGATAGAAAACCCGTAGAAGAAGGCCTGCTTCGAAAGATGACTTCCGTCTTGTCGCACCGCGGGCCTGATGATGACGGTGTGTACATAAGCGCTCCGCATGCAACTATCAGCTCACACGTAAATATGGGGCTGGGACACAGAAGGCTCAGTATCATTGATTTGTCCGAGGCAGGCAGGCAGCCCATGTCCAATGAGGATAAAACCATCTGGATGGTCTTCAACGGCGAAATCTACAATTTTCAATCGTTAAGGGCTGAACTTGAGAGCAAAGGACATCAATTCAATTCACGCACGGATACGGAGGCAATCATCCACCTGTATGAGGAAGAAGGAATCGATGCAGTGAAAAGGCTTGTGGGGATGTTTGCCTTTGCCCTCTGGGATGAAAAAAAACGATCCCTTATGCTGTGCAGGGATCATATTGGCATCAAACCGCTCGTTTACTCATGGGACGGGAACACACTCGTTTTTGCCTCAGAGATTAAAGGCGTTCTCCAGGACCCGGCTGTCAAAAGGGAGATTGACTGGGATGCTCTGAGTCTTTATCTGACACTCAATTACATACCGGCGCCCTATACGATTTTCAAGAACATAAGAAAACTCAAACCCGGCCACATTCTCGTTTTCCAGAATGGCGAAGTGTGGGAAGAGACCTACTGGAACATCGAACCTAATCTTCATAAAGGAATTATTAAAGAAGATTTTGATGCCCGGAAACATGAACTATTCAGAACACTGGAAGAGGCGGTATGCATGCAGATGATTGCCGATGTCCCCTTGGGCGCATTCCTCAGCGGCGGTATCGATTCGAGCATCGTCGTGGGATTAATGGCCAGGAATTCCAGCCGGCCCGTTGAGACATACACCATCGGCTACAAAGATATGCCCCTATTTGACGAAACTGATTACGCCAGGGACGTTGCACTATTCAACCGGACGGACCACCACGAAATTAAGCTGGGTGCCGGGGATATTATGGAAGCGATTCCCCAGGTACTTGCTTCGTTTGATGAACCCTTCGGTGATTCTTCCGCAGTTCCCACCTTTGTTGTATCGAGGGAAACGCGAAAAGGGGTTAAGGTTGCCCTTTCCGGCGACGGCGGCGATGAGCTTTTTGCCGGCTACAGAATGTATAAGGGTGAGGACTGGTACGGAAGGTATCGTTTGATTCCTTCATTCATCAGAAAAAATCTCATAGAACCTCTATGCCTCTCTCTTTCCGACTCACGTGATGAAAAGGTTTCAGATTATATCAGAAGATCAAAGAAGTTTATCAGGGGCGCAAAGGACACTTTCGCCGAGCGCTTCTTCACCTGGAATGAAGTATTCACCCGTGATCTGAGAAAAGATATCCTCAGTAGTTCCATGACTGTGGACCAGGAACTGGGCATAAAGCTGATGGCATCGAGATTGAATGAATTGCGGGATGATCACATAAACAGCATGCTTTATGCCGATCTGAAAGAATCCCTTCCCGGCGACATGCTGAAGAAGGTGGATGCCATGAGCATGTTTCATTCTCTCGAAGTCCGCGTTCCCATTTTAGACCACAGGGTATGTGAACTGGCCTTTTCCATGAGGGGAGACTGGAAACTCCGAAACGGCAAAAGCAAATATGTCTTAGTGGAAACATTTAAAGATATTCTGCCCCCTTCCCTGCATAACCGGCCCAAATGGGGATTCGAGATGCCTATCAGCAAATGGCTCAAGACGGACTTGAGATATCTGATCGAAGAATATTTGTCGAAGGACGTTATTACGCGGCAGGGCATCTTCAATTACGCTGTCATCCAAGAGCTTATAAGCAATTTGATGTCAAACAGGGTTGATACATCGTGGCAGATATGGAACATCATCGTCTTTCAGGTCTGGTATGGACAGTATGGGAAGGATTAAAATCATACACGTCATAACCCGCTTTGATAAGGGCTGAGCCTCTGAAAATACTTTTCCACTCTTACAAGACCTCGATAAAATACTTAATGAAAGAATTCTAAGAAGTGGTCGAAGTAAAGAGGGGATCTCTTTGTTCCGGCTGTAATTCTCACAAAAATGAGAGCATGAATAATGCATAGCAAAGAGATAAATTCTATCATGGAAAATATGGATATTTTATGCTGTCCAAAATGTGGTGGACAGTTTAGCCGTAATGATACTGAGTTCAATTGTCTTGGTTGTCATGAGATATACAAGACGAACGATGGCATCCCCATGTTATGTTGGCAAAATGATTGGGGCGCTTCTAAAGAAGATGTAACTTCGAAAATCAGGTCATTTTATGAGAAAAATCCGTTTCCCGATTATGATGATTTTGATAACGTTGGAACGTTAATAGAAAAAGCCCGACAGGGTGTTTTTGCAAGATTGTTAGACGAGCAGGTTCCCTCTAAGACTCGCATTTTAGAGTGTGGTTGCGGTACGGGTCAATTAACCAACTTTCTATCGGTTGCCAATAGAACTGTCATTGGGACGGATATTTCTCTAAATTCCTTAAGGCTTGCTCAGCAATTTAAAAGCAGAAATAATTTGAAACGCGCGCATTTTTACCAAATGAATCTATTCCATCCATGCTTTAACAATGAGAGCTTTGACTTGGTCATAGCAAACGGGGTTCTTCATCACACCAGTGATCCCTTTCTCGGTTTTAAAACAATATCTAAGCTTGTTAGGCCCAAAGGTTATGTAATTGTTGGTCTTTACCATAAATATGGAAGAATAATTACTGATATTCGGCGAATTATCAATAATGCAACAAAAGATAAATTCAAGTTTTTTGATCGACGGACTGTAGATAAAAGCATTAGCGTAGCTAAGAGGACAGCTTGGTTTTGGGATCAGTATAAAAATCCTCACGAATCTAAGCATACAATTGGAGAAGTTTTACATTGGCTAAACGAGGCTGGGTTCACATTTATAAAAAGCATACCCAAAACTGTACCCTTTGAAGGCCTTCATAAATCAGAAAGGTTGTTCACGCCTGACAAATTAGGCAATCGATTGGAGAGATTTATAGTTAATATTGAAATGATCTTAAGGGGAAGTCGCGAAGGCGGTTTTTTTATAATAATATCCAAAAAAATCTGACGTTTCTGACTTCATATTTACAGATACATTAGAGTTTGAGGGAATTATAATTGAATTGGAAATCATTATTCACAAATTTTTCGCTTGTCCTTATTAGTATCTTCATAACCCTGGGTATATTAGAGATTGTTTTTCGATGCTTTATGCCTCAGGATTTAATTGTACCCATGCCCGCCATGGCTGACAGCGAATTGATTTATCGACTTCCTGCCAACACAAAATCGTACTTGAAGGGAACTTCTGTAAGATGGTTTCATCTGGAAACCAATTCACTGGGATTACGGGACAGCGAACATGAATTATTGAAAACTCCCGGAACATTTCGTGTCCTTCTTTTAGGAGACTCCATGAGCATGGCAGAGGGTGTTGAACTCACAGAGACTTACATCAAACAATTTGAGAAAAAGGCAAACGAGCAAGCTTTAACCAAGAAAGTCGAGACCATAAATGCCGCCGTGAGGGGCTATGGAAATGATCAGGAAGTCATTCTCTTTGAGCGTATTGGTATGAACTTTCAGCCTGATCTTGTCATGCTGGCTTTTTTTGAGGGCAATGACTTTGACGATAATAGACAGGGAAGCATATTTCAACTGAAGGGTGGTGAATTGATCAGGACCACTCCGACTGAAGAAAATTCCCCCAAAATGAGATATTACAACAAACAGATTAAAATTCAGAATTTCCCAGGCTATCGGTTTATGGTGGGACATTCTCATCTTGTTAATTTTTTGAGGAAGAAATATGCAGCCTATTTAACGCACAGAGCTTTTTCAACACAGAGAAGCGATCAAAGAGATCGTCCCAATGAAGGGCAAAACATAATCAGTGAAGACGATTGGAACCTCACCACACAAATATTGATGCGCTGGGATGCAGATTGTCGCAAGATAAAGAGTGTCCCCCTTATTCTATTTATACCGGACATCAATAATATCCGTACTTGCAAAAAATTAATGACTGTTAACCTTAGAACAGACCAGAGAATGCGTGATTTCGCTCATGCGAATAATATATTATTTATTAATCTTGCCGATACGTTCATTCGCGACCAAAACGTAGAAAGTCTGTACCTGCCCGATGGCCATTTGAGCCCGCTCGGACACGACAATACGGCCGACGAAATCATTCGATTTCTGAGGGACAACAAAATATTATGAATATCCTGGGCATATCGGCATTTTATCACGATAGCGCAGCATGCCTCGTACAAGACGGAAGAGTGATTGCCGCTGTTCAGGAAGAGCGGTTCAGCAGATGTAAACATGATCCAAGATTCCCACGGTATGCAATAAACTATTGTCTCGAAGAGGCAAATATTTGTGTTAAGGATATAGACTACGTCGTCTTCTATGATAAGCCTTTCCTGACTTTTGAAAGACTGCTGTTAACTTATCTAACCATTGCGCCCAAGGGTCTTAAATCGTGGCTGTCTGCCATGCCATCATGGTTGCGCCAAAAGCTTCATATTCGAAAGATCATTAATACAGAAACGGGCTACGAAGGGACCATATTGTTCACGGAACATCATGAAGCACATGCTGCTTCTGCTTTCTACCCATCCCCTTTCAGCCAATCTGCCATTCTGACTATAGATGGAGTAGGTGAATGGGCAACGGCATGTTATGGATATGGCGAGGGTAAAGATATTTATTTATTAAAGGAACTTCATTTTCCTGATTCCCTTGGGTTGCTTTATTCCGCTTTTACCTACTTTACCGGTTTTAAAGTCAACTCGGGCGAATACAAACTTATGGGGCTCGCCCCTTATGGAAAACCTATATATAAGAATCTTATTCTGCAAGAAATCGTTGATGTAAAAGAGGATGGATCAATTCGACTTAACCTGTCCTATTTTGATTTCCTTGGTGGCTTGCGAATGACAAGCGACCACCTCGATAGACTATTTGATGGTCCGCCCCGCAAACCGGAGTCCCCTATTGCCGAAAGAGAAATGAATATTGCGGCAAGTATTCAGGCCGTGACAGAAGAAATTATGTTGAAGATGGCATTTCATGTCCATAAAGAAACCAAGCGGAAAGACCTCTGTCTTGCAGGTGGCGTTGCCCTCAACTGCGTTTCTAACGGCCGCATATTGCGTGAGGGACCGTTTGAAAATATCTGGATACAACCAGCCGCCGGGGATGCCGGAGGTGCACTGGGAGCGGCTTTATCTGTATGGCACAGATTCCTCGGAAACGAGCGACAGATTCCTGAAGGCATGGACAGCCAGCATGGCTCATATCTTGGCCCTCATTTTTCTGATGAATCCATCGCAGCTTTCCTTGAGAGCGGCCCTTATCCATTTCAGCGTCTCGATAAGATAGACAGATCCGTCACCATTGCAAGAGAGATCGCAGCAGGAAAAATTGTTGGCTACATGTCAGGTCGCATGGAATTTGGGCCGCGGGCTCTTGGGGCAAGAAGTATTCTGGGAGACCCCCGTAGAATAGAAACCCAGAGCATAATGAATCTGAAAATTAAGTATCGAGAATCTTTCAGGCCTTTTGCACCCACTGTGTTAGAGGAAAAAGCCTCGAAATATTTCCAGCTAAATACAAGTAGTCCATACATGCTCTTAGTCGCCTATCTGCGTGAAGACAGACGCATCCCTCAAGCACCACTTGGCGAAGGGGGAATATTGGAGCGTATCAAATACAAAAGAAGCGATATCCCCGCTGTCACACATCTCGATTATTCGGCGCGCGTTCAAACCGTCAATCAACGTGATAATCGCGATTTTCATGCTGTCATATCTGAATTTGAGAAACTGACCGGATTCCCGGTTATCGTCAACACTAGCTTTAACGTGCGTGGTGAACCGATTGTGTGCACGCCGGAAGATGCATACCGATGTTTTATGAGGACGGAAATGGATGTCCTCGTCATGGAAAACTGCATTCTCTATAAAGAGGCACAACCCGCCTGGACAGAAAGTAAAGAATGGAGAGATGACCTCATCCTTGACTGAGCTTAAAGAAATACGAAAATTCGGGGTTATTGCCTTCGTTTTCTTCGGATCCCTATCCGCTTTTGGATTCTGGAATCAAAAGTATATTCTGGGTTCATTCTTCTGTCTTCTTTTCATGATCGGCTTAGGCTTTATCCTTGATCCTTTCCGATTCAAACCTATCCATCACGTTTGGATAAAAGCAGCGCATTTCATAGGCGGACTCATTTCCATGTTGGTTCTTATTCTCATCTATTATTTGGTCATCACGCCTGCAGCGCTATTAAAAAGAATTTTTGGCGGTAGGCCACTCCCTCTTATGCCAGAGAAGAAAGCGTTATCCTATTGGGTATCACGGACAGAACCGTCACAATCAAAAGATAGATTCTTGAAGCAATTTTAAGGAGCGGAATATGGCAAAACAATATCTAATCATCGAGTTCTGGGAATTCCTGAAGCACAGAAAAAAATACTGGTTATTACCGATAGTCATTGTGTTACTTCTGATGAGTGCACTTATAGTCTTTACCGAAAGCAGCGCGATAGCCCCCTTCATCTACGCCCTCTTTTAGTCATAGCAAATTGACAATGACGAGAATTAAAGTCATACACGTCATCACCCGCTTCGATAAGGGCGGGGCTGCTGAAAATACCTTTCTCACAGTTAAGGGCCTTGACAAAGAAAGATATGAGGCCATCCTGATCAGAGGCCTTTCATATGAATCTAATATGGGGACGTCAGAAACAAGAGCCGTAGAAAGCTGCCTGGAAGATGCCGGCAGAAACGGGGTTAGAATATTAACCATTCCCGAACTCGTTAGAAGAATATATCCACTCAGTGATTTAAGAGCTTTTTTAAAGCTCATAAGAATATTTAGAGAAGAAAGGCCGCATATTGTCCACACACATACGTCCAAGGCAGGCCTTCTCGGCAGATGGGCAGCCCGCCTGGCCGGGGTACCTGTCATCGTTCATACGCCACACGGACATGTCTTCTGGGGCTATTTCAACGAATGGAAAACGAAGCTATACATTTTTTTGGAGAGATTGACAGCGACCATTACAGACAGAATCATTACACTGACAGCACAGGAAAAGAAGGATCATCTCCGGTATCATATCGCTCATGAAAACAAGTTTACAGTCATTCATAGCGGTGTCGATCTGAACAGATTTTCAAATGTCCAGGCCAATGGCACCGAAATGAAAGATAAGCTGGGAATACCCGAACAAACATTTGTCGTTGGTACCGTTGGGCGACTGACTGCCATCAAGGGTCAGAAATATTTGATTGAGGCAGCAAAAAAAATGCTTGCCAAACAACCAGAAACGGTTTTTGTATTTTTGGGCGATGGTGAACTTATGGATGAACTAAAAATGTTAGCCACTAACTTGGGTATTAAGGATAAAGTGAGATTTTTAGGATGGCGTCCTGACGTGGCTGAAGTTATGTCCACCTTTGATGTATTTGTCCTCCCTTCTCTGAATGAAGGTATGGGTAAAGTCCTCGTTGAGGCTATGGCTTTGGGTAAGCCAATTATAGCTAGCAACATTGGTGGCATTACAGATCTCGTCATTCATGAAGAAAACGGTTTCCTCGTACCACACGCAGATGCAGATGCCATTGCAAGGAGCATAAAATCCCTATACTGTCACCCGGCAAAAAGAAAAGAAATGGGCGGAAACGGAAAAAGAAAAGCATTAGAGTACAACTCGTACTCAATGTCGGAAATGATAGATCAATTATACATTGAATTACTTGCATTAAAAAAGTTGGACCCAAATGTTTGAAAAAGAGCAGATGAAAACACAGGTGCTTGTCCCTTACTTGATATTGCTTTTAGCTGTGACACTTTTCACATTTTCTTCATTAACACGTATTCGGCAACCAGTTGCACAAGATGAATTATGGTGGTTAGTTGCAGCAGAAACTTTATACACTTCTGGCACACCCCAACAATATACTTCTCCTACTGATATAGAAGTTAATTCCCCACATTTATATCTATACTTATTACTATTTTCTTTTAAGCTGTTTGGGCAAAATGAGGCAGCTGCAAGACTCCCAGGAATGGTTTCTGCGTTAATTTCAATTATTCTTATTTTCTTAATTTCAAAATCCTTGTTCAAAAGTAACCCTTCAGAAAGCTCCAGCCTACCCGTTTGGATATGTATCTTCTATGCATCATCCGCCCCAGTTATTCAGGGTTCTGTGATCATTGATATTGACATGACGATTCTTGTTCCACTCATTCTTCTATTGAACTTCTTTTTTGTCAAATATCACCGTACCGAGAAAACCCAATGGGCAGTTCTTTCAGGAGTAGTGCTTTGCATAGCGTTATGGGCCCGAGTAACAACACCACCAATTATTGCCTCTCTATTGGTTATTTATTCACTAATAAGCAATAAAGGTGTTAGGTATAAATTGATTTTCATGGGAGCAATTGTTTCAGGTACGCTTCTTTTTATGGCAACTTGGTATCTATATTGCAAACATACTGGTATTCCGCTTCTCGAGCCTTTTATTTACACAGTTCAGTCACTTCAACAAAAATCTCTTAAAGCTGATATCTCATTCTTGTCTGACTTCACATTAAATTTGATACATTTCATACTATGGTTCGGTATTTTGCCTTCGCTTATTTTATTTCTTGTCGCAATTCGGAGATGCATTCTTCTTTTTAAACAACATACACTTTATACAGAAGACGTGTTTTTGATTAATGGAATTATCATCATTGCCGGCTATATCTTTATCGGAGGATCAACTTTCGGATATCCAAAGTACCAAGTTTCTGCCATTTCCCTTGTTATGATTTATATCGGCATCGTTGTATCCCAAGACGAAACACGTATTGCAAACCTTCGTTTGAAAGACATTCTAATCATGGTCGTCATATCTTCTGCAGTTCAGGTATTAATCGTGGGCGACTTATTATACGATTTCAGGTATTCATTACGTGAAGCGTCAGCATTTATGCTACCATCCTACACAGAAATACTAACAAATATGGTCTTAAGAACTTGTCTTTTTATTACTGCATATGCTGTTATATTTGCAGTATGTTTAAACTTTTCTTTCTCAAAAAGTATTGTAGTACTACTACTAATTATTTCCTTAGGTTCAAACATTGGTACATCTCTTATTCAGAGCACAGCACATTACTACATTGGTTACAATTACGGCGGACAAGGAACAATTCAAGTCGCCAATTATATTCGCGACACAGTGCCAGCAGATAGCACTGTCATCGCTCCGAGTGAAATAATTTACTATTTAAACTTACCTCGTTCCCGACATGTCCCTAACAATATATGGACAGATACATATGAATTAAGAAAACAGCTCGATAATCCAAATACCTCAGGTCTTGCGTACAGTATTGCAACCAATACAATTCAACAAATCAGGACCATATCGTTTAGTCAATCTATACAGGAGACTCTAAACCGAAACTACAGGCAGACTGAAATTGGAAGTTATAAAGTATGGATTCGGAAAACGACTTCTTAAAGCCAAGGAAATGCATGATCCAACACGAACACGCAAAGAGAAAGCTTTCATATCTTGTTTCTGCACTGTTCATTTCCATTTTCTTGAAGCCCATATGTCTTCCAGAGTGATGAATTTGCAGGAAATATGGCACATAAATTGACACTATCAAGCAATATTAATATGTTATCTTTGAATAACTCAACATTTCATGGGAGAATTTGTGAATAAATATGAAAAATGTGGCGAGGTTGTGCAAAGCTCTCCATTTAAGGATTGTTCATTATGAAACTTTCGGTTGTGATTCCGTGTTATAATGAAGCCGGCACCATCGAACAAATTATCGACGCTGTTCTGCGTGCTCCTTATCCCGATAAAGAAATCATTGTCGTAGATGACTTTTCCACCGATGGGACGAGAGCAATCATCAAAGACAGGATAGAAGCAAAGGTCAGCCGGATCATCTATCAACCCTCTAACAGGGGGAAGGGTGCTGCGTTGAGAGAAGGGATTCGCGAAGCGACGGGAGACATCGTGATCATTCAGGATGCTGACCTAGAATATGATCCTTCTGAATATCCCAAAGTAATCCAGCCTATCATTGAAGACAAGGCTGATGTGGTCTACGGTTCCCGCTTTGCAGGGGGTCAACCCCATCGAGTTCTCTATTTCTGGCATCAGATGGGTAACGGCCTGATCACCCTCATTTCCAACATGTTCACAAACCTCACCTTTACAGATATTGAAACGTGCATGAAGGCCTTCCGGCGAGAGCTTATCCAGTCAATCACAATTGAAGAAGATCGTTTTGGAGTCGAACCGGAAATCACGGCCAAGATAGCTAAAATCCGATGCCGCATCTATGAGGTAGGTATCTCCTATTATGGCAGAACCTATAATGAGGGGAAAAAGATCACTTGGAAAGATGGTTTTCGGGCACTATACTGCATCGTCAAATATAATGTCTTGAGATGAAAGAACCATTTCTGGAGCCCATCCTGCGAAGAATGAGGGTAAAAAAAGTGCTGCCGACGATTCACCGGTATCCTGATTGCCGGCTTCTGGATGTTGGCTGCGGGTGGGATTACCGTTTGCTGAAAACCGTAGAGCCTTTTATTGGCAGAGGCGTCGGCATAGATTTTAAGGTCCGGGAGATGGAAAGCACGAAAATAAAAACAGTACGGATGCGGATGACAGATCAACTACCCTTTGAATCAGAGTCATTCGACATCGTCACCATGCTGGCTGTTCTTGAACACCTCTCAGATCCGCTTCGTATGATGTCTGAAACGGAGCGGGTTTTAAAGAAAGGAGGCCGCCTCGTGCTGACCGTTCCCAGTAAGATTGCCAAACCGGTTCTGGAATTCCTGGCTTATCGTCTCCATATCGTCAGTGAGATTGAGATGAAAGACCATAAGCAATATTTCAATCACAATGACCTGAGGAAACTTTTATGTCAATCCGGAATGACCATAGAGCAACACCGATATTTTCAGATGGGCATGAACAATTATTGTGTTGCCATGAAGAAAACGCCAACGGACCGCAAACTATGAAAAGTAATAAAAGACTTGAGATTCCTGTTTATTAATCCCAATCGGTATATTGCAAGAGACAACATATGGGGTGTGGTTAACTCCATCACCCCCCCTTTAGGGCTTGCCATCTTAGCTGCCGTTCTTGAAACAAATGGCCACGAAGCGGAAATCGTGGATGCATACGCCGAGAATATTTCCTCTGAGCAAATCATGTCCGCAATAACTTCAGATACGGAGGTGATCGGCATTACATCAACTACGCCAGAGGTCGACAGCGCCATCGCACTCGCACGCACAATCCGAAACCGTAATCCTGATAAAAAAATCCTCATGGGCGGTGTTCATCCGACCATTTTTCATAAGCGCCTCGTTGAGGACAATGTCTGCGATATGGTGATCCGGGGTGAGGCTGAAAAAGCGATCCTCCGCCTTGCCGAGCAGCAACCGATGAAGGATATTCCGAATCTGACCTGGAAAGCGGAGGATGGGCAAGTTGTCGTCAATCCGGAAGCGGATGAATTTGTGCAGTTGGATGATCTTCCCATGCCCGCTTACCATAAGCTTCCCATGGGGAAATACCGCTCCGCAATTGGTGCGGCTATTCGACATCCCTCCATTGGGATGATAACCTCACGGGGATGCCCAGGAAAATGTACGTTTTGCTACTCTGGCATGTTCGGCCGAAAAACTCGTTTTCTCTCTGCGTATAATGTTTATCAACAAATTTTATTTCTGAAATCCAGCTATGGAATCCGGGAAATCTCCTTTTACGACGACACTTTTACCGCAAATCAGAAACGGGTTGAACAGTTATGCAATCTGCTGCTTTCCAAGCGGCTGGATGTTTCCTGGTCCTGCTTCGCTCGGGTCGATACGGTTAAGCCCGAGATTCTCAAACTAATGAAAAAGGCAGGTTGCCATCAGATCATGTACGGTTTCGAAACGACAGACGAGAATGTACTGAAAGCGGTGAACAAACGTGTTAAGACATCACAATATGCCGACGTGGTTGCCTGGACAAGAAATGCAAATATAGATATTCGCGGCGCATTCATGCTCGGCAGTCCGGAGGAAACGGAAGACAGCATGAGGGCAACAATCGAATATTCAAAAAAGATCGGCATTCAGTATGCCATCTTCAATATCACAACGCCTTTTCCTGGTACGGACCTATTTGCCTGGGCTGAGGAAAATGGATTCCTCAGGCATAAGCGCTGGCAGGAATACGACTTGTCTCATGCGATTCTGAATCTTCCGACTGTCTCGCCGGAAGCCGTGGAAGTCTCTTATAGAGCTGCCTACAAGGAGTTCTATTTTAGAGGCTCCTATATTCTGTCACATCTGTTGTCGTTGAAAACATGGGACAGCGTAAGGATACGTGTCGAAGCAGCCAGAAACATTTTTATGAATATCGTGCGTGGTCAATAATATGGGTTGGTACGATATATGCGATCACATAGTGCAGGTTTCCCTTCAAAGATAATGCGGGTTAACCATAAACGGTTGTGGGTTATGAACATTGGGTTAAATGCTAACTCTAAAGCACCGCTTATAAATGAGAGCTTTATCTTGGGAAATAAATAAAGCGTCCTCTTAAATGTGATAATGAAGATGACTTTTTTAAAAAAATTAATTCCATCCATCTCTATCATCCTTCTTTTTTCCGTTTTTTATATCACTGAATCTTACGGGGCAGATTACCAACAAATTGCGGGGCTCATGGATCTCCGGACGACGTTCAGTGACGGCGCCCATGACATGGAGCAGCTTGTGCTCCTGGCGAAGAAAAAGGGCTTCAGCGTCCTTTTCGTCAATGACCATGACAGGGTCGCCATGGAGTATGGCCTTCCTCCTTTCAGGAAGATAATCAAGAAAAAGGTCGAGATGAACTCCATCAACAGCGGTGGCGCTGATAAATTCATCCAGGCAATAAGAGACATCGGACAGAAGTATCCCGATATGATCATTGTCCCGGGCTCCGAGACAGCCCCCTTCTATTACTGGACAGGAAGCCCCTTAAAGGGAAACCTTACCGCACACGACCATGAGAGGCGTCTTTTAACCATTGGAATGGAAAGTCCGGATGATTACGAAAACCTGCCTATCCTTCATAACAATCTCTCCATGAATTATTTCACGAAAGCCCTGCCCGAAGTTATCCTTTTTTCTTTTTCTCTCATTGCATCTCTCATTTTGATTAGATGGAGAGGATTATTACGTGTCACCGGCATTATTACTTTGATTTTATCCGTAGCTTTTATTATAAACAGCAATCCTTTCAGGAGCTCTCCTTTTGATCCTTACCACGGAGACCTGAAGATGGCGCCCTATCAACTCGTGATCGATTATGTTAATTCAAGAGGGGGGATGGCATTCTGGAATTACCCGCAAACAAAATCCGGCGTCAGGGAAATGGGACCCATTCATGTAAGTACCCTTCCCTATCCCCACGTTCTACTTGAATCGAAAAATTATACAGGATTCGCTGCCCTCTATGGCGACAATATTACGTTGACGGAACCGGGAAATATCTGGGATACGGCTCTGAAAGAGTATTCTTTAGGCTACAGAGATCGGCCTCCCTGGGGAATTGCAACGGCAGATTTTCATCAGGAAGGAAAAGGCGGGGATCAGTTGGGAACCTACCAGACCGTCTTTTTTGTCCAGGAGAAGAAGAAAAACGACGTCTTGAAGGCACTAAGGAATGGCAAGATGTACGCCTCTCAGATTAACTACCCGCAGGTTTTGAAGCTCGAAGACTTTTCTGTCTCATCATCGGATGATCGGACAAAAGGCATTTCCGGGGACGAGATCACACTGAAAGAATATCCGCGTGTCAGAATATCTATTTCGACTTCTGTGCCTTCATCAAATAAAGTAAAGATACGCCTGATAAGGTCCGGGGAGATGATATATCTTTTCGAAGAAAAACTGCCGTTGATGATCGATTATGTTGACCCGTACTATAAGCCAGGCGAAAGGATTTATTACAGGATGGATCTGCACGGTAACGGGGCAATCGTTTCCAATCCTGTGTTTGTGAAATTTGAATAAGCGTAATTTGTTACATTGTGTCATTGCGAGTGAACGGAGTGAGCGTGGCAATCTTTCTTTTTCAACGCCCCCTTTAGCAAAGGGGGGAGGCAATGAAGATGACGAATTGAGACCTTTGCATAACTCCTCTATTCGTCATTCCGGGCTTGACCCGGAATCTAGGAAATGCTTGATAATACTGGATTCCGGCTTTCGCCGGAATGACATAAATGCTGGTTTTATACAATTTTGCAAAGGTCTCGAATTGTAGTGCAGACCTTTAGGTCTGCATATGCAGCGCACCTGAAGGTACACACTACATGATAGGGTGATAAGGCAGGACTAAAGTCCTGCACTACGTTTTTTGAAATTGAAGGTGATCGCTGGACTCCAGCCTCCGCGGGAGTGACACCGTAAATATTATTATTTGATATGATTGTATCCATCCATCAACCCCAGTATCTGCCGTGGCTTGGCTACTTCGACAAAATCGATAAGGCGGATGCATTTGTTCTACTCGACAACGTGCAGTTCAAAAAAAATGAATGGCAGAACAGAAATAAGATAAAGACGGCCGCTGGCGGGCAGTGGCTTACAGTCCCGGTCATGTACCGTTTCCCGCAGTTAATCAATGAGGTGAAAATCAACAATAGAGAGCGGTGGCAGCATAAGCAACAGCAGGCTATTATCTCCAATTATAAAAAAGCGCCACACTGGAGCGTCTTGGAAGGTTTCTTCACGGACTTGTTCCAATCACAGTGGCAGACCATCTCTCAGCTGAACATTCATGTCGTCAAGAAACTTGTGGAAATACTCGGCATCAAGACCCCCCTGCATATCGCTTCGGAAATGGGGAATTTCCCGGAAGACCCGGATGAAAGGCTGATTGCCATTACAAAGTATTTTGGCGCTGATACCTATTTAGCCGGAAGCGGTGGCCACGATTACATGGATGTGGATAAGTTTGAAAGGAATTCCATAAAAGTTTTATTTCAGGATTACAAACACCCTGTATATGATCAGCTCTTCGGCGACTTTTTGCCTTATATGTCTGTAATTGATCTCATCTTTAATCACGGAGACGAAAGTCTCAGAATACTAAGGGGGAACTAATGAAGGTGCTTGCGATAGGGGCGCATCCCGATGATATTGAAGTAGGCTGTGCCGGTACGCTCATGAAATACTCAAAATATGGTCATGAAATCTTTCTTCTGATTATGACGGAAGGTCACAAGGGCGGCGATGCCAACCTGAGAAAAGAGGAGCAATATAAAGCCGCGGAAATTCTGAAGCCAACGGAAGTCATGTGGGCAGGATATAAAGATACAGAGCTTTCCCCCAATATGAATGAGCTGGTTCACGATATTGAAATAGTCTTAAATAAAATAAAGCCGGACTTTATCTTCGCCAACTATGGTGACGATACGCACCAGGATCACAGGGCTCTCTGCAGGGCAACGGTATCGGCCACCCGCTACGTGAGGAACGTTCTTTTCTATGAAACACCCACTACCCATGATTTTTCCCCTACCGTTTTTGTGAATATCAGGGAGACCATAGAAGAAAAATATTCTATGCTTCTGGCTCATCAATCGCAGGTCATGAAGACGAATATCGAAGGACTGTCAATTGTGGATGTCGCCAAGTCAACAGCTATTTTCAGGGGGATTCAGGGGCGCGTACAATACGCGGAAGCGTTTATACCGTTACGGTTGTTTATAAATATATGATTTACCATTCCAGACCCACACTTGACCAAAACGATTTCGACAGCGTTCTTCAGGTCCTTAGATCAGGGCAGTTAGTTCAGGGTGAACAGACTGCCAGATTTGAAGAAAACCTTTCCTCTCTTATTCGTGTCAAAGGCGGTGCCGCCGTCAGTTCCGGCACTGCTGCGCTCCATCTTTCTCTAATCAGCCTTGGCGTGGGTAAAGGCGATGAAGTTATCCTGCCCGGATTCGTTTGCACCGCCCCTCTCAATGCCATACACTATGTAGGCGCTACCCCCGTGATTGCCGAGGTTGACCGGCTTACCTTTAATATAGACGTCAAAGACCTGAAGAAACGGATTACGAAAAAAACAAAGGCCATTATAGTTCCCCACATGTTTGGTCTGCCGGGAGATATGGAAGATATCGCATCCCTCGGGATTCCTATTATTGAAGACTGTGCACATTCGATAGGCAGCAGGTATAAGAACAATTACACCGGCAGCTTCGGGATGCTTTCGATTTTTTCCTTCTACGCCACTAAAGTTATTGCCACTGGCGAGGGCGGGATGGTTCTTTCAGATAATGAGCAATTAATCGCGACAATCAAGGATTTGCGTGACTACGACGAAAAAGACGATTTTGCCGTCAGGCATAATTACAAGATAACCGATATCCAGGCGGCATTGGGCATAAGTCAACTAAAAAAACTTTCTTTATTTATTCAAAAAAGAAAAGAAATTGCCGATAAATATGGCAGGATGTTTGATGATTTAAGTATACCGGCTCCTTTTGTTCCAAAAGACAGGGAGCATATCTTCTACAGGTATGTAGTCCTTCTCGAAAATGCGGAGCGTTTCATGGAAGCGATGATGAAGAGAGGGGTGGCTTGCAGGAGACCCGTTTTCAAACCTCTGCATAGATACTTGGGATTATCGGGCTACGCCGCGACGGATGTGCTATGGGAAAGGGCGGTCTCCATTCCTATCTATCCCTCCCTTACCGACGAAGAAGTGGGGCTAATAATAGACTCTATAAAATTGGCCTTAAGTTAGAAAGCGGCTGCGCATTTAGATATTTATGGGTATTACATAAAATGAGAAAATTACATTTTGCCATATTTGATTTCGATTCGAAAAAGTTATCCCCTTTACGAATCTTCTGGCTTTGTTCGATTCTAACCTTTTTGATCCTGCTATTGCCAATTATGCGCTATCGCATTTTCGAGTACCTTGGCACATGGCTCTACATCCTTCTTTTTGCAGTCTCCCTTTCCGCAAGTTTAACGCCATTTATGAGGACAATTGCGCTTAAACTGAATATTGTCGACCTGCCTGAAGAGAGGAAGGTCCATGAGAGCATCACCCCTCTTCTTGGCGGCGTGGCGATTATTATTGCCTTCATAGCAGCCCTCGCCGCGAATTTGAACCTTGACAGGTCATCCATAGCCTTGCTTGTATGCGCAGTTTGTGTCGCCGCGGTGAGCTTGGTCGACGATTGGAAAGGGCTACCCGCCAGGCTGAAGCTGCTGATACAGATCGCAGCCGCACTTGTGCTGATACACTATGGAATCATGATGCATCTATTTCCCGAAAATACATTTTGGGGATACGGGCTTAATTTTATTCTCTCGGTTTGCTGGATCGTGGGAATTACGAATTCGTTAAATTTTTTCGACGGCATGGATGGACTGGCAGTGGGAATCAGCGCCATCATGGCCTTTTTTATCGGTATTGTTGCATTTCAGACAAATCAGCCTTTTATGGGATGGATCGCGGTTGCCATGGTAGGAAGCTGCCTTGGATTCCTGCCCTACAATTTCCACTTCAAGAGGACTGCTTCTATTTTTCTGGGTGATACGGGCAGCATCTTTTTGGGCTTTACCTTAGCTGCCTTGGCGGTCAAAGGTAACTGGTCTTTGCATAACCCCATCGTCTCCTTTGCAGCGCCGGTACTGATCTTCTGGATTCTCATATTCGACATGACCTATATAACGGTTGAAAGAATTCTTACCGGTAAAGTAAAAAGTTTCAAAGATTGGATAGAGTATGTCGGGAAAGACCACCTGCATCACAGACTGTACACGCTCCTCGGTGACAAAAGAAAAGCTGTGCTCTTCATCTATTTTCTCTGCGCAACCCTCGGCATCAGCGCTATAGCGCTCAGAAATGCAAGGCCCATCGACGGGATACTCCTAATCGGTCAGGCTTTTCTCATAACGGTGGCTGTATCTATATTGGAATATTCCGGACGACAAAGGCATTAGGGACGATATTGCCCGATTAGTAATTTATTGACAATGAACGTCTTTTTGAATAGAAATAGAAAGACCTTTGCATAACTCTTCTATTCGTCATTCCGGGCTTGATAAGCCTGCCCCGTACCTGATACGGGGGAATCTGGGCGCTGTCCTCGCGAAAGCGGGAATCTAGAGTTACTTTCATTTCTTCTTGCCCCCTTTGACAAAGGGGGCTACAGGGGATTTTAGATAACGTAGTGCAGGACTTTAGTCCTGCTAATATAGCGCACCTAAAGGTACGCACTACATTTGATGGTATTCATCCCCCTTTTATAAATGGGGTGAGAAGGAAATGACAAAAAAGAGAATTGCGACAGAGTCTCGCGGTCGATATGACACCTTAATAATGAACCAGGGTACTTAGGATATATGCATTGCAGGCAAATACACAATGAGTGACAAGAGCGCAGTACGTCGGCAGATTGAAAAGAATGGGCTGCTGCTAATCGCAGTCGCCATGGTGGTGATTTACTGGGTGCTCGATTCCCTCACATCGGACCAGATATTCGCGCGCACACTGATTGTCTTCTTTGTGCTCGCATACGGGCTATTCACCCAATCATTGATCAATTCCCGTAGAGAAGCTCTCGAAGAGAAGGATAGGACACAACAGCGGCTGATTCAGACGGAAAGCATAGCCGCCATCGGACAGCTTGTTGCCGGAATCGCCCATGAGCTCAATAATCCCCTGGCAAGTACTTCAAGTCTAATCCAGACAAACATTGAGATCCTCAACGAACAAAAAGTTAAGACGGATATCGATACTGAACTGCTGAAGGATCTCGAATTCTCATTAAAGGAACTCAAACGGGCAGAAAACATCGTAAAAAGCGTCCTGGGATTGTCGCGCCAGACGCAGATCTACGTTGAGGATGTTGACATTAATGTAAATATAGAGGATGCTTTGCGAGTATTACACAACCAGTATAAAGATTCGGGAGTGATTATCGAAAAAGACTTCGATGAAAACCTGCCGAAAGTCAATGGCAACTTCGCAAATCTCGGTCAAGTTTTTATGAATATAATCAAAAATGCAATACAGGCATTGCCTGATGGCAAGGGAACCATATTCCTGAAAACGAGCTATAAGAGGGAAACAAATACTGTTACCATAGAATGTCGTGACACGGGTATGGGAATTCCGGATGATATCGTTAAGGATATATTCAAGCCGTTTTTTACCACCAAGGTCGTTGGCAGTGGGTCAGGCCTTGGTCTTTACATTTCACACGAAATCATCAAGAAGCATGAGGGTCTTATCTCAGTAAGCAGCAACCCGGGGCGAGGTACTGCATTTACTATAGACCTTCCGGTGAAACAGGGGGCATCATGATAAAGATACTAATCGTAGACGATGAAGAGGGCGTCCGAAGATCCTTGAAAAAGCTTCTTCAAAGGGACGGTTATGACATTCTTCTGGCCGAAAACGGTACGGAGGCCATCGATATCGTTCGACAACATATCAATGAAATTGAAACAGTAGTATGCGATTTTAAGATGCCGGGCCTCGACGGTTTGGAAACACTAATGGAAATCAGCAAGCTCAATCCTGAAATCATCAAGATAATCCTCACCGGCTACGCTACCCTCGATCGCGCTATTGAAAGTGTAAACTCAGGCATTGATGGTTTTCTAACAAAACCCTTCGACAACAAAGAAATCAGACTGAAGCTGAAGGAATTCCACATCAAGAAAAGATTGAAGCAATTCGTGCCGGCTCAGGTTCTCGAAGAATTACAGAAGTTCGGTGAGAACCTGGAGCCCAGAAACCAGAAAGTAAGCATCCTTTTTACTGACATCCGCGGTTTCTCAAAAATATCCGAAGCGCTGACGCCTTCTGAGCTGTCGCAGCTTCTGAATCTTAATTATTTTTATCCTCTCGACAACATTATCTTTAAACACAACGGCACCCTCGATAAACACATAGGTGACGGCATCATGGGGATATTCGGAGCACCGATTAGCCATAACGGCGACGCGAAAAGCGCCGTTGAGTGCGCACTTGAGATGCGAGATAAAATTGCTGAAATAAACACAGAAATTAGCGGCAGGAATATAAAGATTCCTGTTGGCTTCGGAATCGGCACAGGTGAATCCATGGTTGGAATTTTTGGCTCTGCAATCAGAAAAGAATATACGGCCATGGGTAATCCTGTCAATTTAGCAGCGAGGCTCGAAAGGATCGCCAAGGAAAAGCAAATCCTGATATGCGACGATACATATGAAGAGGTGAAGGATTTCTTTAAGGTCGAAAAGATAAGACAGGTAAAACTCAAAGGAATGGACGAGGAAACCACTGTCTATAATATTATTGATGCGCTTTAAAAAAAAGTGACACTAATCAAAGTCAAGAGCCAATTATGCGGCTCGATACCCCTCCCCTATTTACCGCCTGAGAACTGTTCTCACCGTAATCGATAACCAAGTCCCCTCTATATCTCGCCAGGTAAACCCTTCCATTATCCCGCCTTAAAATCTCTTAGAATACCGTTAGGCAACACAATAAAAGTCCGCAATTGAAAAGTTACGGACAAGTCTTTGCGATGCTGATTTTTCTCCTCGCTTCGAAAGGCGTGCCTGTGCTGTGCAGGCAGACAGTGGAGTCGTCTTTTTATTTCTAACCGGGCTTATACAAAAAAAGGGTTTAGACCCTGTCTAAACCCTTTTGTCTTTAACTCAAATCTAATCCGTGTGCTTTATCTGGTCCAGATGGACCCGCCGAATCCGCCTGTCTTCTGGTTCGCCGTAATTCTACCCGGCATTGACAGATCCAGCACCAATATACCGGATCCCATAATATGTCCTTTCGGCACATCCGCCCAGTCCAGTCGCAATTCCTTTCCCACAATATCTCCGTGAGACACATTCGACCACGCAGGATTGGTTGGAGACTGTTCACCGTACCACCAGATCTTATTGCCTAACTGGCGAATGTAGTATTTACCTCCGTCATTGCAATTCCACACGCCGGTAAGATTAACTGGCCCTGGTGGAGGTGGTGGCGGCGGCGGGGGCGGACCGAGAACCGCTTTCAAGCTGATGGAGGCAATCTTGCCTTGCCGGGTGGGCCAGCCGGATCCTTCCGCGCCCACAGCGTGAATGATTTTCGGTTTTGGATCCAAGGTCATCAAATCAACCGTATAGGTGAACCATTGACCTTTGACAACCTTCGTGCCGTTCCAGTTACGGCTGTTTCCCGTAGGATCGGCATAGTAGAAGCCGTTCCAGAACATCCGGTTTGCTTGAGGTTCCGGTGGATTGGCCATGCTGCCTAAACCGTTACGGAGGACGCCCTTTTCATCCGTGTAGGTTACCATGACCGCGATCGGCGCTTCTCTTCCCTGCCATCCCGTTCCATCCAGCTTCTGCACGTCCGCCTTGACCATGGCCGTCAGCTTTAAAGATCTGGCACCGGAAACGTTCACTTCAATGGCCTGCATGATGCCCATCCGAGAATTTACGGATGTATTCATAAATTTCACACCGTCACCCTCTAAAGTCACTTCATCCCTGCGGTTTGTGGGATTCATCCACTGCTGGATGACCCATCCCTGTAGGCTCTTCAAATCTCCGCCTTTAATCAGTTCTCTTTCTGCCGGAGGCGGAGGTGACGCTGCCAGTGCAGATATGGGCAAACACAAGCCGCTGATAAGGATCATCACGAATACTGAAACAACCAAAACAAATAACCGCTTATACATCACTACCTCCTTTTGATTACTTTAAATTGACAACAGTTCCCTATCACAATCTTTTCGCATGACGTAGTATATTATAATCATAATATCAGATACCCCGCAAGGGTTTTAAAGACGATACATCACCTGCTCGACATAGGGCCGCCAGAAACCGTACTGCCTTGAGAAATACTCTTCATGGATACGGATAAAGGTTCAGATCACACCCCAGAGGACAACCGTCGCGGGAGGTATTGATTGTGCACTTCAAGAAATATGGGAATGAAATCTTTTTAGTTGATAAAAGTATCGCTGAAAAACATTATATACATATATGACGATTCAATATTGAATGGCGAAATCATCAAAGTATGTATAAGCGGCGGTATCTCCTGTGGCATGGAGAGCAATTCCTGAATAGTTAATCGTACCGCTATTGGGTGTGAGAATAGAGTCATCTTTGATAATGGCATTTGTTTCTGTCGTTGTGCAAGGTGCTGGGAATCTCTTGATGAAGACATTACCGTGCCGGGAATCGTAGCCGGCAATTTTCAATTGCCCTATCACATCGAGTAGGATGACATAGAGGCGCTGTGGGGCTGTCCCCCTATTTCCCCACAAAACGCTAAATTTCAAGACCTGACCCCGGGGAGTTCTCTTAATTCAAGACCCTTTATATTTTTATCTTGCAAGCGTCGCAGACATTGTGTACGATGTCACACAAATGATTTAAGGAGATATTTTATGGGATCCACCGTATCCGTAAGACTTCCCGACGATTTGACAAGAAATCTTGATGAAATCGCGAAGGAAACCGAAAGGCCCCGTTCTTTTCATATTCAAAAGGCCATTGAAGCATACATTGAGGATTTTGCCGATCTGCGGATTGCGCTTGATCGCCTTCGTGACCCTAAAGATCTCGTTGTTTCCGGCAGTGAGTTGAGGAAATCACTTGGCCTTTAATATCAAATACAAAAAGTCCGTCGAACGTGATCTAAAACGTCTGAATCAAACAGATACAGGTAGAATACTTGATAAGATTGAAGAGGAGCTTTCTGAAAGAGCGGATGCCCATCCTGTTCTGAAAGGTGAATTTGCCGGACTAAGAAAATTACGGGTCGGAGATTACCGCGTGATCTATGCCATTATTGAAAATGACTGCCTGATTCTCCGCATCGACCACAGACGAGAAATCTACAGATAGCCGACATTATTGATCCCTCACAAAACGCTAAATTTCAAGACCTGACACCGAGGAGTTTCTTCGTGGGTTCTCTCACGATTAAAAATCATTCTTATTTTTGAAATTAATTGTGAAGTTGCTGATGATTACGGCCTGAGGATTCGTGGTGGATTGCGTCCAGCCAAAAAGAATCCTGTCAAATTTCTCATGCCAACCTGAAGCCTGACTCATAGTTACAGTCTGCTGGAAAGTCGGAGCATTACTATACTTCTTACTTGTATCGTTCAACATGACGCCATTTGAATCCGGACAACCATTGATAATGCAATTTGCATAATCTTGCATCCACACGCGCATTATGTACGTGCCACCTCCGACACTTGCGGGAGGAACGGGAGGAATATCAATTCTGTCAATTTCCATTCGATAGACGAGTCTCCCAGCGTGTATAGGGTCATCATAATTGATGAGATAAAATGCGCCTGCATTAGATCCATCGGGATTTTTTGGATCGTCTGTGATATTACCATTTCCGTGCCTGTTATCGTCATATGTATTACTACTGGGAGAGCAATAATAAAGATTGTCTCCCCAGTAGACGAAAGTGCTATGTTTACCAGAAGAGAAGGCAAGGTCATTTCGACTGTATGGGGCACACCAATCTGGATTGTCGAGGCCAGTATCTGGATCAATATTTATAAAAGGATCAAACTCAACGGCTATTTTAGGCGGCTGAAGCCCTTTACCGGGCGGAGAAACACCGGGTCCCGCATAAGCCATGTATTCACTAAGTCCGCCGCCGCAGTCCGTGTAATCATTGATATAAACAGGGGCCATATTCGTCCCTTTATTTTTATCATGTCCACTGATAATGGCAAAGGTAAAGCCATCACCCTGCCAGGAGGGAGTATCATACTGAAAATCAAAATAGGCACGGATACCCTTGTTGAAATTGCATTTCCCGTTGATGCAGTCCGATCCATTACTGTCAGCCCAGCCCTGATACCACACACACCCCGCCGTTCCCGATTGTCCCGATCCTAAATTAATCATCTGCTTGTTCACCGTGTCCACCGTCACCCCGCTCTTTCCTGAGACACCTTCAGCAGGCGCCGCCAGGGCCGCCATACCTCCCGATCCCGTGCCGGCAAAGCTGAACGGAGCTTTTACTAAGGCAGCGGCTTCGTCCACCGATACTATGACAGTAATCGTTTTTCTTACCTCGAAGGGAGTATCCGGATTTGAAACGCCGGTAGAGTCTATTGTGATCGCTCCGACATCTACCCCGCTTACCTTGAGATTGAATTTCCCCTTCGTTGTATTGCTCAACGTGTAATCCGTTCCAGCGGTAGTTGTATTCGACAAACTTCTGTCCCGCAGCTTTTGTAATGCATATCTTATCCCAGATTCGGCAAGATAATGGGCCTTATTAAGATTATTCGCACCAAACAGACTGAAAGTTGAGGTCGTGTTTACATAGAACATGCCAAGACCGAGAGAAGCCATCAGGGACATACCCATAATTAAATAAAGTAATACATTCCCTTTTTTACCTGAAAGCATATTAAGTCCCAATCCCCGTCATCACTTTCAATAGGAAAATACGATCCACAAACGTTATGACAGTATCATCCGCCCCTTTTAAACCAATTGTAACCTGTATGATCGCCGTGGAAGCAGATGAATACGGCGCTGCTGGTGTAGGTGTAGTATCATCGTAGAATTTATAGTAGGCAAGATTGAATGAGCTTACATTATCGAGCAGCAAATCCGAATCTATTGAAAGGGTATAATCTGTGTTGTTCCAAGATAGAATGAGAGGTTGCGGATACTGCCCTAAAGTGTTAGCTGGACATGGACACAGCGGATTTGGATTTGGCCCCATTGTGGAATATGAACAAAAGGTGAGAGATGTCTGATTGCCGGAGGTGATGCAACATGTGCTGTTTAGTTCTTTCACAATTCTGGCCAGAGCTATTTGAGCTTTTTGAGCACCGGCTGCATTCTTTTTTGTGAAAACATACCCTTTGGCGATCGAAACCATACCCATCCCCGCTATCACACCAATAATGGCAAAAACCACCAGAGATGTGATAATTTCGATCAGTGTAAACCCTCTCCTGTTAAAAAAAATCCGCTTCATCAGGCAATCCATCAACTGTCAGAAAAACATTGTCGACAAAATTTCACCGCTATCATTTTTTATAGACACTTTGAGGATATAACCGCTTGTGACTTCCTGTTCATTATTACCGGCATCAAACATGATGTATTTATTTTCAATGACATAATAACCGAATTTACACATATTGCTTTGACATATCGATCCCGAAGCGCAGTCGCTACTTGAAGCGCACGCCTTTCCATCGTGTCCATAATCATACTTTTTGTTCGTAGAATCAGCAGCGCCAATTTCAGCTTTTAACTCACTGATGGTTGGCAATGTTCCCTGATAAGTCCAAACGAGTGTACCATCGTTAAATGTGCCACTACCTATCCATGCGGGTTCACTGCTTCCGCTCGTAGCAGAACCTGTACCCGGAGCCGGGGTTGTACACTTGTAATAAAACCTTTGCCCAATGACACTATATGTCGTGGGAATCACAACATCATCACCCTGATATATTTGCGATTGTTTCCATATGGGGTATCTCTTATAGTCGGCGGTGATATTTGCCATGACCCTCTGGAGGTCGGTGGATTTCTTTAATCTTAAAATGGGTGCGCTGCTTTCTGTAAAAGAAGACCAAAAAAATATTATCACCATGCTGCCTAATACAGCTAAGATTAAGACGGTTACGATCACTTCGATCAGAGTAAACCCTTTCCTGCCATCCTTTTCCTTACCCTTCTTATTTATCGAGTTGAATATCATGGAATAAATCCGGTAATTTTTGTGATAATAATGTTACTTGCACTGCCCTGAGATGGTGTCAGTGTGATAGTAACCGGTGTTAATGGAGTGCCTGATCCATCTACGGGATTACCCCACTCGTTAAACCTAAAGGATGTTCCTACACCGGATGTAATGGTTACACCCTTTATCAGTGTGTGTGTATAAGAAGTATCGCCCGGAAGATTCGATGGTGGTGGTGAAACTCCCGTTTTAAAGAGAGTGTAGGTGGTAGAATTAGTCAATGTGATCCCCCAAGAAGCGGTGTCATTCATGGCCATGAGCTGGGCATAACGAAGGTGAGATTTTAAAACATCCACTTGAGCGATTAATTCTGCATTGCTGGTGCCAAAACGGCTCAAGATAACAGGAGTCATAATCGCGAGCACTATCAGGACTGCCACCAGCTCAATCATGGTGAAGCCACGGTGATTGATTTTAGTTTTACAGGTTCGTTTCATGGTTCCAAGGGCACTCATTTGGTGATTATGAAGAAAATAAATCCAGCCCCTTTTCTTCTGTCATCACGACAGACAGGGGCAGTACGTCAACTTTCTCCGTCAGAGCGTAACGCCGCTCTCCGGGATAGATAACGATTAGTCGTTCCAGTTTCAGGTCCGTCAGTGCAATCCGCATCGAAGGGGTCATGCGGGGCGCATCGGCTCGCTTTATTTCCACGCCAATACGTCGGCCATCTTTGAAGAGCAAAAGATCGATCTCCGCCCCCGCATGGGTGCCCCAGAAATAGGCTTCGTCGGGCCGGGAAGCCGTTAGCAGCTCCTCGATAACATAGCCTTCCCATGAGGCGCCGCACTTTGGATGGGTTAAAAGGTCTTTCTGTTCGCTAATGCCGATAAGCTGATGAAGAAGACCACTGTCACGAAAATAAACCTTGGGTGACTTGATCTGCCGTTTCTTGAGATTCTCGTGCCATGGCGGCAATTGGCGCACCATGAAGACCCCTTCCAGAAGATCCAGGTAGCGGCGAATCGTAGATTCATTAAGACCGAGGGAGCGGGCGGGTTCCGCGGCATTCCAGACTTGGCCGTTGTAGTGGGCAAGCATGGTCCAGAAGCGAAATAACGTCTGCGCCGGGGTAACGAGGCCTAACTGAGGGATGTCTCGTTCAAGGAAGGTCCTGATGAAGTTTTTTCGCCATGCAAAGCTTTCGGTATCGCCGGTCGCGAGAAACGAAAGGGGGAAACCTCCGCGGATCCAATGCATCGAATGAGATTTCTCTCCCACATCTCTAAGGGAGAGGCCGCCAATTGAAACGGTTTCCAATCGCCCGGCGAGAGATTCCGACGATTGACGAAGAAGTGCCGGAGAGGCGCTGCCGAGAATCAGAAATCTGGCCGGCAGAGGTTTACGATCCATTAGAACTCTAAGAATCGGGAAGAGATCCGGTCGACGCTGGACTTCGTCGATTACCACGAGCCCCGTCAACCCCCGGAGGGCCGTCATCGCCTCGTCAAGGCGCGCCAGACTTAAAGGATCTTCCAGATCAAAATAGTTAGGAGAATCAGGAGAAACAAACTGACGAGCCAGAGTAGTTTTGCCGCATTGTCGGGGACCAATCAGGGCGACAGAGCGGCTCCTTTCCAAGGCAGTCCTGATATTGGCTGTAGTATGGGAGCGCGGAATCATGGTGACATCTTATATTGAAATTCCCGTATGTCAAGCGGGATTTTCTATGTGATTAAAAAGTAAAATCGACCTTTTTTTCAAATCCTAATGCTTTTTTTAAACCCGGCTATTTCAGGCCGGATTGGCGCAAGATAGTTCTGAAACGGCGCTCACGATGACCAAGACAATCAGGACCCACCACCATTTCGATCAGGGTGAAGCCCCGGTGGTTGTTATGGATTTTACTGAATTGCTTCGTAGTCACAAAATATTCTGAAATGTTTAAAACATCAAGGAAATTTTTTTAAAACTTTCCGTCGTATTGATCTTATTCCTGTAAGACATATGCAAATTGGGGCCGACCTTTATTTGTCATTTTTTTACTCACGTCCATTTCTTTTAAAAGGTTACCCCGATTGGAAGAGATAACGGTATCTTCTTTTTTCAGGACCAGTGCTTTGTCAAAATATTCGAATGCGGTCTGTCTATCTCCAAGATGATAAGTCGCAATCGCTAAATTATTCATGGCTTCCGGATTCTCAGGTTGAAGGGTGATGGCCAGTCTGAATAACCAGACGGCATTTTCATCATTCATTGCAGACACAGGAGCTGTTGCTGAAGATGGGAATAACGGAAAGGGAAATAACACAGGCGATGACGGCAATGGATATGATGATAACGGTTCTCACACAGGACAAACAAGTCTCCTGTCATATAGGAAAGAAAATAAGCAAGCAGTCCCTTTCCTTTAAAGAAAAAAACTTACAGCCACCTGGCAAAAAAGAGTTGACAGCACAGTCGTGCTGTCAACTCTCAGGAATCTGTCTTGCGGTATTCTATCGTATGTTAAAAATAACTAAAAATATAAACGTTATGAAACAATTACCGTCCAGGAAGCAGGTTCGTTCTCCGATGGTTGTGCAGTTCTGGTGAAAGTGACCTGTTTACCTTGAAAAGTTATCGGAACTCCAGTGGCAATAACCGCACTACTACCCCAATCCGGTCCCAAGACAGACGTAAGTGGGACGATAGCAGCAGTACCAGCATCACACGTCAGCGAATTCGCAGCATCCGGGGTATTCAGGTTCCCATAGGTGCCACTGCAACCCTTCAGCTTCCATGCCGCCAATGTCAGCCTTTCACGCGCGTTCAATTCGGTATTGGCGCCCTGCGCTGCTTTTAAGACAGCGTCTGCTCTCATATCCATATATTTTGGAATGGCGACCGCAGCCAGAATCCCCAGAATAACGAGAACAGCTATGATCTCGATGAGGGTAAAACCCCTTTCGTTCTTTCTTAACAGTGACCTTTTCATTATAACAACCTCCTTCTTTGCACCTTCCAGTTGGCGTCTTCGTTAATATATTCTGTTTCAATTTTCCATTTTTTTGTCCCTTTTGGCCTTATTTAGAAGCACCAATTATGCCATTTTACCCTCCTGATGCCATAAAATCAGCAATTAATGCGAGAAATATTTATAAGCATTTGTTATTACATGATATTTATGATTATTGATTAGTACGAAATAGTGGTTTTGGGGAGATTATTTTAAGTGCTTGAATTGTAAAGATATTGGGAAATCTCAAGATTTGGTGGAGAATCTACATTTTTTGTTGATTTTTGAGCGTCTCAACGTCGATGCCGAGCTTCTTAATGCGATGCCAGAGACTGCGCTGATTAATACCAAGCAATTCTGCCGCTTTGACCTGAATACCGCTCGAGCGGCTCAAGGCCTCGATGATGAGACCCTTCTCGACCTCGTCCAGTCGTTCATCGATGGAACCCGAATGAGCCGATTCGTGGTTCTGAAATACCTGGACCGGCAAAGCACCTTTGATATGGAGGGTGAGGTGCTGGGGTTCGATCACACCTGAATCGGTCAGGACGGCAGCCCTTTCCAGTGTGTTCTGCAGTTCCCTGACGTTTCCCGGCCAGGAATAGGCCGTCAGAAGCTGGAGGCTCTGGGGAGACAGCGTTACGGGATTCGCCGTCTGTTCCAGGAATTGCTGTACTAGGACAGGGATATCCTCCTTCCGTTCCCGCAGCGGGGGCAGATGAATCGAAAAGACGTTAAGGCGGTAATAGAGATCCTCCCGGAAGGTCCCCTGCTTGACCATTTCCGTCAGGTTCTTGTTGGTAGCGGCGATGAAGCGCACATCGACCCGGATGGTCTGGTTGCCGCCCACCCGCTCAAATTCCTTTTCCTGGAGGACGCGCAGCAGTTTTGCCTGTGTGGTCAGTGGCATATCCCCAATTTCGTCGAGAAAGATCGTTCCTTCATGGGCCATCTCGAATTTTCCGATTTTCTGGGCCGTTGCCCCGGTAAAGGCCCCCTTTTCATGGCCGAAGAGTTCGCTTTCCAGAAGACCTTCCGGGATGGCCACACAGTTCAGTTTGACAAAGGGTTTGTCCCGGCGGAAGCTGTGCTCGAATAAACTTGAAGCCACCAGTTCCTTCCCCGTTCCGCTTTCCCCGGAGATGAGCACCGTGGAATCCGTCCGCGCCACTTTCAGGATCTGTGTGAAGATGCCGCGCATAACCGAACTCTGGCCGATCATGCCGGGAAAGAGTTCCTTTGCTTCGACCTTGCTCAGGATGGAGGTAATTTTGTCAAAGACCTGAGAATAGTGGGCAACGGCGTCGAGGGGGTGCGTTTCCTCTTCATCCGCAGGCAGCCGTGGATATACGGGCAGGCTTTCCGCTTTCTTGATAAACCTGCTGACCGGCTCCAGGATCACCCAGGTCATGAGCAGGGTAATGAGATAAGTAATGACGACCACCGCCACTTCCCAGGTGAAGAACGTCCATCCCGATTGCTTGCTGGTCCCGATATATCGGATCACCCGGTTCGTCAGCAGCACCAATATCAGGGCAGCGCCGCCGGCAATGAAAGGAACCAGGATATAAAGGCTGATCTGAAACTGAGCTTTCCTTTTTTTCATAGATCATTACCTTGCCATTTTGGTTAAATCCCACATGGGCAGGAAAATGGCCAGGGCAAAAAAGCCGACGACGGCGGCCAGTCCCACCACGAGTATCGGACCGATGAGATCCGACAGCCTTTTTACAACATAACTGACCTCATCATCGTAGTGTGCCGATACCTGGCGGAGCATGTCTTCTATATTTCCTGTTTCCTCCCCTATGGCAACCATGTCCACAACCATGGGAGGAAAATACTTCGCAGAACTGAGAGGCGTAGCGATACCACGCCCCTCGTGCATCAACTCCCTCACACGCTCAAATTCACGGGCGATGGCTGCATTGCCGATGATGCCTGACAAAACCCGCATGGCGCTCATAACCGGAACACCGGCAGACTGCAGCATTCCAAATATGCTGGCAAAGCGTGACATGGCCGCCATCACGAATAGAGGACCAATAACAGGCAGGCGGAGAATAAGCGTGTCTTTCACATATCGCCCCTTTTCCGTCTTTATATAGACTCTCAGTCCGACGAAAAGCCCGATGATGCAAACGATTATCAGATACCAATAGTTTGCCAAAAAATTATAAAGCATGATGGCGATCCTCGTCGGCAAGGGAAGAACAATGCCGGACCTGGAAAACATCTCCGCAAATTTGGGAATGACAAAAGTCAGAAGTACAAAAAAAGCAACGACGAGGGCAACGGTCACCATAATAGGATACTGCATTGCTGATTTGATATCAGCTTTGATTTTCGCTTCATGTTCGATGATATAGATCAGGCGCTCGAGCGATTCTGTAACGGTGCCGCTCGTTTCGCCTGCCTTTACCATGCTTACGTATAATGGCGAGAATATTGTGCCATGTCTTTCCATGGCCCCGTAAAGAGAAGACCCCTGCTTGATGTTCTGAGAGATGGAAGCGATGGTTTCTTTTAAAATGCTATTTTGTGTTTGTGCCTCCAGCACCTGAAACGCTCTGATTATAGGCACTCCCGCCTTGAACAGCGAATTAAACTGTTTAGTGAATAGTATGATATCCGCATGCTTGACAGGGTTCTTGAATCGCTTTCTTGACCACTGGCCGAAGGCAAAACCAGCCCCTTTCTCGCTGACTTTCGACGGAATATATCCCTTGTCAGCCAGCATGGTTAAGGCGCTGTCGCGTGACTCAGCCTCGATATCACCCTTTATGGTCGCTCCACGCTCATTTATGGCTTGGTATGTATAACTCGGCATGATTAGCTTACCTGCTGCTCCGCGCCTGCTCCCAGGCGCCGGAATCCATTATTATCAAGCATTTCCTAGATTCCGGGTCAAGAGACTGTGTCATAATTTTACTTCTTGTCATTTCCTTCTCACCCCCTTTATAAAAGAGGGATGAATACCATCAAATGTAGTGCGTACCTTTAGGTGCGCTATATTAGCAGGACTAAAGTCCTGCACTACGTTATCTAAAATCCCCTGTAGCCCCCTTTGTCAAAGGGGGCAAAAAGCAAAGACAGTGCGTCTAGATTCCCCCGTATCAAGCCTGTCCTCGCGGAGGCGGGGATACGGGGCAGGCTTATCAAGCCCGGAAGGACGAATAGAGGAGTTATGCCATGTCTTTTTACATCATGATTGCAGAGCTCGCCTCTTCGAGCGTCGTGATACCCCTGAGTACCTTGTTGCCGGCATCATATTTCAGGGTATTCAGGTTACCCGCCTCTACAGCTTTACGTACAATATCCTGGGCCGATTTTTTCTTAATGATCATATCCTGAATCATCTCGTCAATGACAAGCACCTCATACAAACCGGTACGCCCCTTATATCCGGTGTTAAAACACTGGTTGCATCCTCTGCCTCGCTGAAAATTTGCGGACTCCCAATTTTCCAGGCCCCATGATGCAAGTATTTTTTCCGGCGGATTGTAAGGTTCCCTGCAATAGGGGCAGACAGTCCGCACCAGGCGCTGAGCAATGGATACCAGTAGCGTTGAAGAAAGAAGAAAAGGTTCAATTCCCATATCAATAAATCTCGTTATGGCGCCCACGGCATCATTGGTATGCACAGTGCTAAGAACCCTGTGCCCGGTCTGCGCAGCCTGTACAGCAATAGCCGCCGTTTCGGCATCACGAATTTCTCCCACCATGATAATATCAGGGTCCTGACGGAGTATGGATCTGAGACCGCCGGCAAAAGTCATTCCCGCTTTACGGTTCAGTTGAATCTGTCTGATGTTTTCCATTCGGTATTCAACAGGATCTTCAAGAGTCATGATATTGCTGTCCGGCCTGTTGAGTTCATTCAAAATAGAATAAAGGCTGGTGCTTTTTCCGCATCCCGTGGGTCCCGTAGTTAAGATCATGCCGTAAGGTTTCTGTATCATGGACCTCACCCTTTCTATGTCTGCATTGACCATTCCAAGGAGGTCCAGGGCATAGATGCCGGAGCTTGTGTCCAGAAGCCGCAGGACGACATTCTCACCATGAATCGTCGGTATGGAAGATACGCGGACATTTATTTCCTTACTTTCCATCCTGAGGGTAAACCGCCCGTCCTGAGGCACTCTTGTTACTGTAATGTCCATATTGGCGAGGATCTTTATCCTGGCAACAATCGGCCAAAAAAGCGTTTTGGGGGGAGACGGCACCTCATGGAGCTTGCCATCTATGCGGAACCGAATTTGAATGCTGCTCTTCTGGGGACTGACATGCACGTCGCTGGCCCCTTCATGAACTGCCTGAGCGAAGATAGAGTTTACAAGTATGACAATAGGCGCCTCGCCAGCCATATTCTGAAGCGACGCCACCTGAACGTCTGCAACTTCTTCTTCTTCTTTAGCCGGCTGGGCTTCGATATCCATACTTTCCAGGAAACCTCCCAGACCCGAATGGGTGCCATATACGCTGCCTATCAATTGGTTCAGCTCACGTTCCGTGCACACAACGGCCTCCACTTCGCAATTTGTGACTATTTCCAGGACGTCCAGGGCGTTGATGTCCAGAGGATCCAGCATTGCGACGGTCAGGAGACGACCCTTTCTCATCAAGGGTACTACCTGATACTTCTGGGCATCATCTAAAGAAACCAGATTTGCCAGTTCAATGTCGAAAGGAAATGTGTCAGGATGGTACTTCTTTAGTCTCAACTGCCTGCATAAAACGTCGGCTATCTGCTGCTCGCTTACGATCCCCTGCCGGAAAAGATACTGACCCAGTTTTAGTCCTGCCTTCTCCTGCCCGGAAAGAGCCTTCCTCAGTTGCTCTTCTGTCAGCAGCTGCTCCTCAATGAGCATCTCGCCCAATTTCTTTTTAACTGCCACGTTCACTCCTGCGTCAGAGTATAGGGGTTAGGGAATAGGGATCCCTGCTCCCTGCCCGCTATTTTTTGAAAAAAATCGTATCATCGCTCACTTTTACAAAAACTTCTGCATTTCCCGCAAGTGGCTGCGGTAACCTTCTGGCCGCACCCAGAGCATCTTCCATGCTCGAGAAGCCATCTTTCAAGACAATGGTAAATGCGAGACCCTCTCTGCTATTCCAGTATGGAAGAAAGTTCAGAGACGGTAAAGTGGAATGATAATTTTTGTATAATTCATAAATCTCATCAATTTTTTCACTTCTTGCTACGCGTACCCAACATTTCCCCGACGCGAGGGGATTCGACTTGGCGGGAATGGCGGGCAATTCAATTATCTCACCCGCGCTTACCCTGCTTAAGTTCTTGATGTGCGGATTGGCACGAGCTACTTTTTTCAGTTGCTCCCTGTCGAAATCTCCGTAAAAGTCATTGAGCAGCCGCCAGATGGTCCTTCCGCTTTTCAATTCCACCTTTCCCAAAAAGTCCGGCATTGCCTTATTAGTTAACTGTATGTCATCCCGGTTTAATGCTTGCGCCGCTACAACAGGCGCCGGTGCAGTCTGACCTGAATGGCCGGGAGAAAAGTATCCCGATGACGATATGGCCTCAGTCTTAATTATCCCCAATGTCTCATTGCCAGGCCAGATTTCAAATAATAACCCAGGGTAAAATCCTGCCACTCCTGCGAAAATAATAATGGCAGTGAGAGCCGTTGCAGTCACCCATTTAAGAAATCTTTTTCGATGAGCAGGAACCCTGCGACTGCACGAACGGACAAGGAACCAGCCGGCCTTCGATCTGTTCTGAATAATCAGTGCAAGTACAATCTGATGACAGAGGGTCACAATCTTTCTGGGATAGCCGCCCGTAGCCAGATACAATGCCCATAACCCCGGATATGAGAAAAGCGATGGGGCCTTATCTGTGTCGCTCGCCTTCGCTATGCGGAATTTTACCATACCCTGGGTCTCCAGAAAATTGAGGGGCTTAAGAAGATAGTAGAAGTTTACCCGATCGGCAAAATTCTTCTGCTTCTTAAGAATATCCTCAAATTCCTTCTGGGCAAATATGACTATTTGGAGCAATTTATATTCATTTGTTTCGTAGTTGAGAAATTCACGCAGCAGTTCGAGACAAAAGTCAGGAAGTTTTTGTCCTTCATCTATGATGAAAACAACAATCTTGCCCTCATCAACACCTTTGCCAAAAAGATAATTCTTGATGTTTTCTTTAAGTTGCCATTCGCTGGTCCCGTCGGAATTGGCTACGCCAAACGTCATCGCAACCGTTGACAAGAATTCGAGGGGATTCGTGAACGATGGATCCAGGATAAGATGCGTTTCGATCTGCTTTCTATCTTCTTCAGATGCAGCAAATTTCAAGATGAGCTGGCGGCACAGGGTGGTTTTTCCCGTCCCCACTTCCCCTACCACAACGCTCAAGCCCCGGCGGAGACGCACGGCCAGTTCTAACTTTTGCAGGCAGCCCACATGTTTAACCGACTGGAAGAAAAACTCCGGTTCCGGAGAGTTGGAAAAGGGCTCCTTATTCAGGTTTAGAATTTTGAAATAATCCATAACTCTTTCATTGCGCAGGCATGGCCGGAGATAGCTGCACAGGTGATTCCTCAGTTCCTTTTACAGGCTTCCCTGAAACATCAGCAGCCGTCTGGAGCGGCAATATCGTGGGAGTAATGAAAATGAGAACTTCCTCCATGACATCGCTCTTGCTCGCTGATTTGAAAAGCCATCCTAAAACCGGTATATCTTTAAGCCCGGGGAGTCCGCTATCCCCATCTTGCGCTGTTTGCTTGGTCAACCCTGAGATGACTATTGTTTCCCCGTCCTTGACGATAAGATTGGTGCTTGTCTCTTTCTTGAAGAAGCCCGGGTTCCCCTGAACGTTGCGCGCTGGATTTATTTCATTCTTCTTCACAAGGACTTTCATCCTGAGATTTTGCCCGTCAATGACATGGGGTGTAATCTCCAGACGGAGAACAATGTCCTCAAAGGTCACCGTGTTCGTCACAGCACCCGTCGAGCTTACTGACTGTGTAACATAGGGCACGCGCTCCCCGTTTTCCGCATAAGCCATCTGATTGTCCATGGTGGTAATCGACGGGGTGGAGAGGATATTCAATTTGCCGTCCTGTTGAAGGGCTTGCAATTGCAATTCAAGCATATTGCCGCCAATTGTTCCCAACATGAGTCCAAGAGAACCTGCGCCGCCGGCAGCGCTCATCGCTCCTGAAGACGCGGGGAAATTCACACCGAAACCATAACCGCTGAGGCCAGCGGCGCCGAAGACGGGGTTAGTTGTTCCGGATGTTATTGTTCCGCCCGGCGTCGCATAAAAATTACCTGAATTATACCACCCACCCCACTGAATCCCCAGGTTTCTGGCGGTATTTTTTGTGGTCTCTACAATGTTGGCCTTGATTAAAATTTGATGCGTAGGTTTATCGATCTGTTCAATGATGGGTATCATTTTTTCCAGATCATTGCGTATGGCATTGATAATCAGGCCATGACTGTGCTCATCCACTCTTATTGATCCGCGCGGTTTGCCGTCCTTATCTTTTGTAAGCAAATCATTAAGATTTTCTCTCAGATCTTTTGTGCCCGCATAGTCAATCGGAATGAACACTGTGATGAGCGGCTCCACCAGTTTCTCATCTTTGTCCTGGGTTTTCCGCTTCAGATCCTGTTCTTTGTCCGCTATTGTCATCACCCTCATAATATTGCCTTCCCACTCATATGCCAGACCCTGATTTTTGAGAATACTGATGAATGCCTGGTCCCAGGGAGTATTCTTGAAATCAATACTCACTTCTGCCTTTATATCATCTCTTATCAATACATTCTGATTCACGATGCGCGCCAAGGATCGAAGGACCACTTTTACATCAGCCTGGCGGATCTTCAGACTGACCGGTGTGTCAGGCAGGCCTCTTCCGCCAACACGTTCCTTTTCCGCCTTCAGACGCTCCTGCTCAATTTTCACTAACTCTCGAATAGTTTCACGAGACCTGGGCGTAGGCGAGTGTCCCTTTGATATGTCAGCCATCCTTTCCCATTTCTCGAAGAAAGGATCCTTCTTTGTCATTTTGTCGCCCGCACAACCGGCAAAAATAAACATCCCGAGGAAAAGGACAACGGTCAAGCAGCGAACTTTCTTCTTATAGTGAAAACAAGTCAAGGCCTATCCCCCCTTCCATTACCTGTGTTATTCCTGCAAAGGAACATCAAATTTTGCTCCACTCTTTTCGTTAACAATTACAACTTTGCCCGGATAAATCTTTTTCAGGACGTATCCCTCAAGTTCCAGCCGATCTCCCGCCTCGTACTCTACGCCATTTATAATTGCTAAATTTTTATTGCTGACATTTAAATATCCGGAATAGCTGAAGCTGACTCTTTGTGACATTCCGCCGCCCGCTTTGGCCCGTTCCTTGCGCTTCTCCCATTCCCGGATGGATTTTCTCTCATAAAATGGGTCGTGCACCCATCCTGTCTCGGCGCGGCTCAGTACGTAGGCATCAGCGGTCGGCAGTGACCCCTTTGGCAACCTTGAAGTAATGTCAGCTAAAAATGCTTCCAATTCGGAAGTCTTTTTCCCAATATCAATCAGCCCCGATTTTGTGCGCGGCGCAATGAGGAAATCATATACGCCAAACACTATGACGAGAGCCATTATGGAAAGTATAATGATTTGCTGTCTTGTCAGTTTCGGCATTTCAATCCCTTACAGGCTGTTGAAAACCGTGTTTTTCAACGCCTTCTGATAGCCGGCCTCGCTTGACTACGCAATGGCCAGCCATAACTTCATCCTGAATTCCATGCTGTCCTCATTTTGCTGGATGCGGATTTCCTCAATACCCTCCAGACAGGGAACCTCCCCGAGACCGATGAGAAATTTACGAAAATTCAAAAAATCACCCTTGAGAGTCGCATTAACCAGAAGAAACTTTTGCTCACCGCCTAAAGTATTCAGATCCGGAGAAGCAGCGACCATGTCGATATGGGCTTTCTGCGCCTGCTCTCTGATAATCGAGGGCACTGTATCTATCTTCATCCGTGAAAGGGGGCTCCTTGCAGGGAATGGCAGGACTTTCGACTTGCCGGAAGGGGGCCCCGCGTGTAGCATTTGATAATAGGGGTGAAGCCTCTTTTGCTCCTCTATCTGAAATTGAATACTTGCAATTTTATTATCTGAACGCGCTACGGCCATCTGCTGCGGGACGATGCCGGCAAGAACGATGAGAAGCACACAGGATATGCATGCACCTAAGATGACGATGCTTCGCTTCGGAATTATTGCGTATATCTTTTCCATAAATAAGTTCTATACCAGTTTCATTTCAATAACAAAATAAAGAACCTCATCCTTCCTAAGAGGCTCTATGCTGTTTTTCTGTACGCTGATATTACTGAACATGGGTGACGATTTTAACTTCATTATATATCCGGCCAATGATGCCTCAAGTGCTTTCCGATCACCAAAAACAACCCCCTCAACCGTGACGTTCTTTCCTTCTTGCTTTGGAGCAGCGGTCTCCCTCTTAGGCTCTTTCGCCGGTATCTTGCCAGACTGAACGGCTCCTGTGCGCACCTTCAGGTCAATGAGACGGATATTTGGCGGGGTCATCGAAGACAATTCACTGATAACCGCCATGCCGAGATATCTGTCTACGTAAGTCCTCGCGAGCTGCTGCTGCCGGCTTGAACTCGAGAGCATTTCCGATATCAGGTTCTGGTCGACCCGTGGCTTATACTGCGACAACTGCTGTTCAAGTTGGGCTATTACAGTTTCTCTTTCACGGACCTTTTGAATTTCAAATAGCAAGAAACCCGAACAGACGAACAACGCAGCAATAAATACGGCAAAAATGATTCGATTGGCGCGTGTGATGTTAGCTTCCCTTTCCTTGTCCTTGAATCTGAACATCAGGTTCGGCGTGTAAGCGTTATCGGAAAGGGCAAGCCCAAAAGCTGGAATCAGGGAAAGTATTTCGGAGACACTGGCTTGTTCCATGCTCCTGCCTATATTGGGTATCTTAGACTTGAGGGGATTTAGTATATCACTCTTAATTCCCAATTGATTACCTACGTACTCTATGACAGGCTGTGAAATATTCATGGCGCTCGATACATAGATTCTGGTAACCATGTCATAATTGTGACCGCCCGTATAATGTTCAAAGGTTCTCTCCACCTGTCTGACCACCCTCTCTAAGGCAGGCAGAATGGTATCGAATTTTTCTTCATCCGTAATCCCGAAGCCGATATCGTTCTCCGTTAAAGGGGGGGAGTCGGTACTGAGGCTGAAGAGCACCTTTTTCGCCTGTTCAAAGCTTATTGGTGGGGAGCTCCTATCCTTCCCTGCTGCTTCATTACGTGTTATTCCAAGTCTTTCCATCAATGACTCAACCATGCTGTTTATGCCGGCCTTTATGCCACGGGTCATGATAAGCTTCCCTTTAGAAAATATATCGATGCGGGAAAAATCATTACCAATAAAAAGACTCGCCACTGTGCCTTCAACAGCGGGAGGAATCCATTCCGTCTTGAATAAGTTCTGGATTGCAAATAGAGGTGGTCGGGATTGTTTGGACAGGCAACAGGGGTTTATAAGTGGGAAAGTGCTCTTGGTTCATGATCATGCCGCAGCCTGTTTCTGCGATTGTGTGTCGAAGTAAACCATAGCCGGTGTCTTCC